>JAAOEI010000276.1_pt1 | contig 20524 bp, 24 predicted proteins | sample 7059261 | NCBI WGS metagenome assembly JAAOEI01 (sample SAMN14008812, study PRJNA610033) | viral metagenome | isolation source: viral particles filtered from seawater | place: China: Hangzhou Bay, Yangshan Deep Water Harbour | collected 2017-10-31 | reverse complement strand
ACGATAACGTCTCACTTTTCAACTCTGACAGCCACATATTGGGCTGCAGGTTAGACCATTGGCACAGCAACAGATTGGCCTCGAATGCCGCATCCGACATGTGCTCGACAACGATCTCGGTGCGCCGGATTCCAATGCGCGAGAACGAGGCGATGACCAGACGAGACAAAGCCGGATTAAAATTGTAGGTGCCGCTAGTCGCCATTAGGAAGCAGCCTCCAAGTCAATTGCCTGATCCTTCACTGCCCCCGCGATGACGATTTGAGCAGACGCCGATGGATGAATACCGTCTGGATAATCGGCCGGATCAGACGCGTCGGCGTCCTCGCCAACGCTCGTTCCGTACAGATCGACGTAGTAATCCAGGCGCACACCAACATTAGCGGCAATATCGGCGTTGACAGTAGCCCGCCACGTGTTCAGACCCGCCGTTGTAGATGGCGTGACGCTGATGACGCATACGGTGTGACCGGCCGATCTGCGCGCATCGGTGTAATCGTAAAGCTGTGACAAGAATTGCGCAGTCGTGTCGCCGTCTAGTGCGTAGTCATTGTATCCAACGACAAGAACCAGCATCTGACGCCCGGTTGGGCTGTTGGCTCTGTAGTAGGCAAGATCATCATCGACAGTAGAGGCGCGGCTAACCAGCGTTGCCATTGTTGCGCCAGACGTTGCGTAATTCCTCACGTCATACCCTACAGGAAGAAGTGACCATCGCAGATACCCTGCCATGCTCGTGCTCTGGGCAGGGCTAACGGCAATGCTGTTTCCATCAAACTGAACAAAGAAATCACAATTAGATGCAGCAAGAATTTTTGTATTTGCATCGCTCAAGGCCGACGTCCACGCTGTAAACCGCTCTCCAAAACTATTCCAGAACTGGTTTGTTTGTTGCGAAAACAAAGATACGCGACTGATATCGCTTGGGATAGACGCGCTTGTGTCTGTTGCAATTATTCCTTGCGTGCCAACCATGACAATATCGTTTGTTGCCATGGACGTTATGGCGCGTTGCCGTTTAATCGACGGCTGCCCAGTTGCGGCAGTGCTATCAACATTGGCATTCCACTGAGTGGTTGCAGCAGAGTTTCTTGCAAACTGCGTCATGCCACTCGTGCCTTGACGTGCAAAAATCAACGTAGACCCGCTAGTGTGGTCGATTTGATATAGCGCGCTTGGCGTCGAATCGCTTGGAACATTGCCAGACCCTTGAGCATAAATAGTCATGGCTATTGCGTTAAGCCAAGATAGCGCCGATCCAGTCAATTGAACATCGTCGGCAGACCTCGTCACAGAGCCCGTCGTCGTCGGGATCGGGCTGGACCGTTGCAGGTTGTCGTTCTCGTTCTGCACGAAATCGATGGCCACCGCGTCGCCGTTCGTGACAATGCGGAAGCCTACCGTGGGGTTGGCCAAGGTCTGAGTGGCGATCTCAACCGGACCCCACGATGACGTTGGAGATACGGCGGTCCACGTCGATCCGTTGTCCATCGTCATTTCGATGGTGCCAGAGCCGGTGAGTCGTTTCATATAGCAAGACTGCCACCGCGCCGACGAGGCCAGCGTAATTGATTGCAAACAGGTGGCGTTGCCAGCCGTCGCCGTCAGGCTCGATGCGCCGTTGAGAGTGCCGTCTGGTCCGGTCTGATCCTTGGCTGCGGTGCAGTTGGTCTTGGTCCAAGCTGCGTTGGTGAGATCGCGCGAATGCAGCACCACGTTGGTGCGGGATTCCTCGACCAAAGCTCCACAGTTCCCACGGCGAAGCGTGTTGGCAGCAAAAGACGTCAGAGTTCCGTCGGCAAGAGGATAGTAGGTTGTTGCCGGGCTTGCTCGCGCGCACGTGACAATCGCCGTGGTGATTGTCGTCTCAACACCGTTGATCCACACGCGGTCGTTGATGAAATCCAGGTCTATGTATGGCTCAACTCCGCCAGGAGCCAAAACCCAGGCAGGGATAGTCTCAACAATAAGCCCTGAGCCACCAAGACCGTCGATGAATTGGAGTCCGTCTCCGAACACCAATCCGTCGCGACTGTCGATCAAGCCAGACATGCCAGCATCCTCGTCAGAGCGGCACGTTGGCGGACTGAAGAACGGTGTACGTGACGGTGCCTGACCCCGAGTTCAGCAGTATTCGAGTGACGCGCGGGGCATACGCGTAGTTGCCTTGCGCCGTGGCTGTCGCACCAACCAGCGCCGTGTCAGGATGACTTACCCAGTTGACGTTCGCCAGCCCTACCGAGTTCGGATCATCAAGCGATTGCTGAACGGTATAGTTCACGGTGCCGCTGACGGAAACCTGCAACGCCGTCGGTGCAAACGAGAAATTGTCGAGAAACACCGGCCTAGATGCTGCGACGCCATTGGTTCCGACCGTCACAGTTCCAGCCGTTGCGGCCGAACACGTGATTGATGTCACAGTCTTGAAATCCACCGTCGTTGTTGCTGCGCCGATATTCGCGCCAGTGATGGTCTGCGTCAGAATGTTGTTGCCGCCATCTGTGCCGGTAATGGTGAACGTCTTGGCACTGTCGTTGCCACCCGATGTCACGATGATGCGGCGCCCCATATCCAGAGTAGCCGTGCCATTGACACCGATTGATACGTTGCCAGCTGCCGCATTCGATGCGGTAACAGCGGTCACGGTCGAAAATCGCTTGGTCGTCACAACGACCGATGTGTTCGATCCAGTCAGAGTCTCCTGCTGATAGGTGCCGCCCTGGCTATTTGGGCCATACAGGATGCCCTTGACCGTAAAGGTGATGCCGGTGTCGTTGCCTGCCGACGTAATGGCCACGTAGGCGCCGTCACCAAGGTAAGCCACCCCGGCGCTGGCTAAGCTGCCGTTTAGTGTTAGGTTCCCAGCGCCAGCGACGGCCTGCGCTTGCGCGATTGATGTAGCAGAAAACCCAGTCGAAAGCGCCCCGTTGATCGCCAGCGCAAACGCGCCGGGAGCGGTCTGCGACGCGCTGATGCCGTCGGCATCTGCCGCAACCAGCGGGCCTACCGTGACAATCATTGGCTGCATTTTGGTGTTCTCCGACGGGTGGGAAAGGAAAGCGCGCGGCCAGACGTGGACCGCGCGCCATGGATGTGAGCGCTGTAAGCCATAGGTTACATTGTTGAGATGCAACCCCTAGCGTCATCAGCACTTGCCCGCCGACGTAATCGGGTGCTTCGACGAGCTGGCGGACAGCGGGCTCTTGTCAGCGCCAACTCGACCGCCTCGCGCTCGATCGAGGCGTTTTGGTGCAGCACCACCAATGATGCCGACGGTCTTGGCTTTGGCCTCCTTCTCAACGTCGGCGTTGCCGCCAGCGTTCGCCGGAGTGGGGTCCTTGGCCATGACGCCGCCGTGCATCTTTGCCTTCTTGCCGCGATGTTTCATGATGTCATTCCTTCGATAAAGGATCACGCGTCATTTGCCGCAGAGACGAGAACTAACGCTCTTGCGACACAAAAACGTAGTCGAGCGACAGGATTTTAGCCACGGCCTCGCCATTCTGGATGCCGAAGCTGATGGTCAATTCCTCGTCGTCCGGCAGGTTCGTTGTTACCGACGATGCCACGCGGACGTCATTGACGTAAATGTCGATGGAATTGCCGCCATTGTAATAATAGCCGACGCTGACGTACGTATCACTGACGATGGTGGTCACGGCTGTGGTTGTCGACGTCGAGTTCTTTGTGACCAGCATATTCAGCGTGGCCGAACCGTCGTCCTTTTGAAAGTACACGCCATCCGTTACCGCAAGCGGCGTTGTGTCGGTGATTTGCAGACCAATCACAAAGTCCGATTGGGTTGCGTCGCTGATCTTGAAGCGCGTCTTGAACCACAACTCCTTTCCGCTTGTGAACTTCCATGTTTCGACAGTGGCGCCTGACGTATTGCCAGACCACTGAAGAAAATTGGCGTCGTTGTCTGCGGCAGCGTTTGTCACGACAAGAATACCGTTGGCAAGGTTGCCTACGGCTCTGGTTCCAACTCCAGTCTCGGTGATGGTCCAATCAGCAGCAACATACTGATCGAAATCATCGAACCAAGTGTGGTTCTGTGTGGGGTCTGGCAACGTATACGTGCCGAGCGTCCAACTCTCCTCGGCTTGCGTCACGCCGCCCACAAAATTGCTAGGCATGGGCTTTTGATCTCCTGTGCGAGAACCTGCCGGGCACCACGGTCGATGCCCGGCCGATGCGTGACGTTACGAGCTTGGGAACGAGCCCCAAACCGCGCGCGGATCGTTGTAGAAGAAGCCGAACCGCTCGTAACCCTTGACGAGAAGGTTGTCGGTGATGTTGTCCACCCACATGTCTGTCTCGTAGGGAACGCGCTCCAGGTGAATGAAGCCCTCGATGGACGTATCGAGGAACCACGCACGGGAGTTCGTGAGGTAGTCCCACGCGATGTACTGCGAGAGACCGCCGGAGAGCGTCAACACGGCGTTGACGTCGTTGTTCGCAGTGCCGGGTCGCAATTCAGACTTGAGCAGGCGGATGGCCACCTTCTCAAGCTCAAGCGGCACGACCAGACGCTCGGCACGAGCGTAAATCTTCAGCCCGGCCTCATCCACGAAGTCGCGACGCACAGCCGTCATACCATCAAGCAGCGATCCCTCATTGAGATCGAGATCGGTGGTCGGACGATTAGCCCACGTGCCGCCGTCGTAGGGGTGGTCGGTGGCGCAAAGCGCCTTGCCGTCGCCGCCGAGACTGGTGCTGTACGTGGTGGCCGTGTTGAAGATTGAAGCAGCCTGACGTTCCTTGTACTGGTTGAAGGCTTTAGCGAGACCAAGAGCCGTCGGCTTGAACTCCGTCTTGTAGAGGTTGTCGTCGATGGCCTTGCGAGTGATCGCGTAGCCAAGGCCGACTTCCTGCGGCTCCATGTTGTACTGCCAGCGCTCGCCGGCGTTGTTGTCGAATGCAGTTGCCGCGCCTTCGTTCTTCAACTCAGGCAGGGACATAAAGCGGGTCTGAACGCTCCGCTCGATCTGCATATTCGACTTACGCTTGGCGAAAATCTTCCCGTAGAAATTGGGAAGGTCCTTGTACTCGCCAGTGACTTCCATGAGTCCCGGCAGCAGCAGGTCACGAATCTGACCAAGTGCAATAGCCATGTGTCATTTCTCCTTTGGTCAGATGGCTTAGATGCCGGTGGAGCCAGTGTTGTTGGCAGCAACGACGACCCAGTTGTAGGACGACGCTTCGGTTCCGGGCGAACCCGAGACCGCAATGTCGGACCACAGCCGCATGATGCGGAAGGGAAGGGTTGCCGTAGTCGCAAGCGTCGCATAGTCGACGGTCGCGCCCGAGAACGCACCGCCAAGACTGGAGCCAGTTCCGATTGCAACGTCGATGTTCTGGCCGACATCGGCAAGAGTGAACGCAGTGCCAGAGCCCTGCACTACAAACTGCGGCGCACCTGCGGCGAACAGGCACGGAATGACATACGCCTCCACATCACCGGAGGCGTTGGCACCGGGCCAGTAAGGCGAGTTGACGGTGCGTCCGACGCTGGTGTTGTAGTATTTGCAGCCGACGAAGATACCCGCCAGCTGAGATACCGCCGTGCCGGCCGTCCACTGAGCGATGTAACCCGTGTTCAGCAGCTTGACGGGGTCCTGGTAGTAGATCGCCGTGGTGTTGTTTGATGCGACCTTGAACACTCGGTGCTCAAAGTTGGGAGAAGCGCCGCCGGAATTGCCAAGCAAGGCGCGTTGGTGTTAGCCATTGCGTGATGTTCCTTTTGGGGATTGGCATCAGCCCGAACGCGCGCCGGACGGTGTAGCCTGTATCCCAGCAAGCGTTGCCGGGACTGGGGTTGAGAACGCTGAAACGACAATCGGGGATGGTCGCGTGACCACCCCCGATCGGGTACGCTCGATACCTGTCGCGCTTAATCAACTGTCGATGTCGACCTTGCGCGAGTAGACTGGACGCAGGGACGGGTCGGTTGCTTCCGGCCGTCCCGTGCGCACATAGTTCGCCGCGCGAGCAGCCGGCGAATCCTGATCGAAATAACCGGGACGGGCGGCCTCGTTGCGAGGCTTGCGGCTCTTGTCCAACTCCATGCGAGCCTTTTGCTGTTCCTCGTAGCGCGCTTGAGCCACGAACGTCTCAGGGCACTCCATGAGGATCAGCCCCTCGAGTCGCACCGGGTAATCCGGATGGCGATCGGCCGGGACTTCGCGCCAGCCATTGCGCTTGAGCTTGCTGATGTTGGCCGGATCAGGCTCGCCTAACATCATCTCGCGACACCACTGGTAGACCATCCCCTCGGGCACCAGATCGCGAGGGATATGATACTGACTGTCGGTTGTCGCGACAGCATCGCGAACAAGAACTTCGCCAGTGACGGGGTGGGTGAAGGTCAGCGCGCCTGGACGTACGGTCTCGCGGTCGGGTGCACGCTCGGGTGCAACCGGCTCGCGGGCTTTGGCTCGGGCGGCTGGCTTGGCTGCTACTGCTGCATCTGCCATGATCATGATCCTCAGTTGGAGACGCCAAGGCGCCCTTGTTGCTGCGCAAGGACGAGGTTCCGCGCATAGGCTGTGTGCGAGATACCCATTGCGTCGGCCATCTCCGCTTGCTCGCGCGTCAGCTGCACCTTGAACCGGCCATCGCTGCCGCGCTGGACGATCGGTGCATCACGCGACACTGGCGCAGATACGCGAGGCGCCACCGTCGGCTTAGGCTCCGCCGCTGCCGCTTTGGTGTCGACAACAACATCATCCGATGCGGCAGCAGACTTGTCGTTCTTTTCCACCCTGGCGTCGTCCTTTCCAGCAAACCCCATCTCGCGATCAAGCGCCGCGAAATACTCATCGGTGCCGACCTTGACGCCAGACCGCATCACAGTCTCGTTGGCTGCCATCGCGCGGAAATAGGCCGCACGATCGTTCATCGGCATGCACTCTGGATGGTCGCGAAACCACTGTTGAGCGCGCGCGTCGAACTGCGACAGGAACGCATCTGCCGGGTCCGCAGCCTCGGATGCAGGCGGCTCCAACTTTGCTGCCGCATCGGCCTTGGCCTTGGCAGCGTTGGCACGCTGCTCAAGCTGAGACTTGCCATCCTCAAGGTTTGTGATCTTGGCCCGGACCTCAGCAAGCTTGTCGGCCGCCTCGGATGCCTTCTCGTAATCACCAGCTTCAAGCGCAGCCTTGTGCGCCGCCTTCCACGCTTCGATGTCGCCAGTCGCCTTCACCAGCGCATTCGACACAGCTACAAGATCGGACTCGGCTGCTCTGGCTTGAGACACAGCGACGGTGGCCCCGCGCTCATGTGCCAACTTCTCAGCATCCATCCGACGCTTGCGCTCCTCCGCGAGACGAGCATTCGTCTCGTTAAGGCGCCGCACGAGATCGTTCTGATCTGGTGAGGCGGCAACCTTCTCGACTTTGCCGGCCGTGGGCTGTGCGGATGACGCACCTTCCTTGCCCGGAACCTTGAGGCCATACGCCGTCTCTAGCGCTTTGACCTCGTCGTCACTGAACGTGACGTCAATCATCTCGTCTGCCATGTGGATCACCAAATTGTCTCGGGGTCTCTGACCTTGCCACGGATCATCGCGCTGCGAATGAGTCGGCACGAAACGCCGTTGAGCGCGATTTCCCATCCCTCCGATGGGCGGTAGACGACCCAGTCATGAATCTTGGGAGGCTCACCTTCGTAGTAGTGGTGGCCAGACTTGTCGTACTTGAATGCCGTCGGTCCCTTTTTGAGCAAGAGCCCGACCTTGCCCTGAAACCGATCCTCTTCTTTTGCCTTCGGCGTGATAATAATGCCGCCCTTCGTTTTCTCCGGCCGCACAAAGGTCGCAAGAAGAACATCATCCTCCATTAGCTCGTAGCCCTGGATCGCAAGCTCGCCGATTTGGTCGATCAGCGCTTTCTTTGGATCATCTGCCTTGCTCAGCTTTTCGATTGATATAGAGATTGCCGCATTGCTCATGCGTTTGCCCCATGGTTTAGGTTCACCGCGACCGGCATGGTCACGTGGCGGATGACGCAGAACTGAATGGAAACTCTAGTGGCTGGCTACCGACGGATAGCAGGGAAGCTCTTCTATCGAGATTGTGTTCTGATCGAACCGCCAATCTCCATCCTTCGACCGATGCACCGTCCATGCCGTGATTTGATCGCCTTCGATGCAGCGAACGACAATGACGCCGTCGTCACCGAAATCAACATCGAGCGACCCAAAATTGAGCTGCACGCACGGCGCACACCTCAACTCGGGCGATTGGGATTTTCTTCGTCTTGCTCGGCGATTTCTTTGCACCACTGCCTCACGTGTTCGAGTGCTCTGATGTATCCACACCGACTTTGATAGTCGGCGTAGTCAGTGGCGCTGCCGATCGCAACTTGAGTAACGCAAAGGTCCGCTTCCTCGCGAATCTTCAGCAGCAGACGCTTCATGAACGTGCGATCGGCAGGATGCAAGATCAGTCCTTCTTGGCCTGCATGGCCTCTTTCTCAAGGCGTCCCTCGCCAGAGCCCGCACCGGCCGTAAGGCGACCGCCAGACGCGCGCATCTGCGGCGGTGGCATCGGTGGTCCACCAGGACCAGCGGGACCGGCACCCGGTGGCGGCATGGCGCCAGCAGGTGGCATCGGCGGCATGGCAGGCGGCGGCATCGGTGGCGCAGCGGGCTTGTCCATCGGAATGGGCACCGGCATCGGCGTCGGCTTGTCGTTGCCGATCATCACGTTGACCGTGGTCTTGCCCTTGCCCTTGCCATCCTTCTTGCCCTTGCCGCCATTTTTGCGATCAAGACGACCGCGAGCCGGTGCGCCTTCGATGGCGCCGCCGAACGCGCGATGCTTGATAGGAGAACCGTATGGGTCGTGCGTTTCGGATGAATGGCGCTTGCCTGCACCTACGCCTTCCGCTCCGTATGATTTCAGCTTGGTTTTGGCATCGCGCTCGATTTGAGCTTTAAATTCCTTCATGTGCGGGTCTCCGGTCGGAACCAAGTGCGAGCCCAAGGCCACCCTTTTCGATCCGGCTCGGCAAGAGGATCGTAGGCGTACTCGATATACGCGATCAGCTTCTGGCGTGTGCTGTCCTCGTAACGCCAACGGCGCCGTTGCCCCGCAACAACGGCATCCAGGACGGACCCACCCTCATAGACCTCGCATCCGACTGGCGGCTTGGGCACCATCACTCGACTGATGCGACGGTTGCGCCTTATGCGAGCTGCCATGGCTCTATTCCCTCGTAATACGGCACGCTGTCGACATCGAGGAAATCCTTGACCATCGGCTCAGTCTCGGGATGGACAGACAGGTTGCCGGCCAGCTTCAGCTTCTCCACCATCAACTTGGTGTCGCGGTCCTTTTCCTTCTCGATCCGATTGGCCTCGATCTCAGCCTGACGGACCTGAGCATTGAGCGCGGCGACAGCGAGCTTCGGATCGATGGCAGGAGCCTGCGGCTCTCCCGGTGCCGACGCCACCGCATGATCCTGCTTCATCTTCTCGATCAGCAACTGCGTTTGCAGCTTCTTTTCTGTGTTAGCAGCATCGGCCGCGATCTTGGCCTGTTGCACCTGAGCATTGATGCCGGCCGTAATCAATCGTGGGTCTGGCGGCGGCGCCATCGGCGGCTGTTGCGGAGCGAACAACTCTTGCGGGTTGTCGATGCCAAGCGCTTTTAGCGTAGCCTCATCGACTTTGCGCGCGTCGTATAGTGTGGGATTGGCCATCTGCAGCTGCTTAACGCCCGCCCACTTCATGATGCGGTGCATATGGCTTGGCGTGTTCGGGTCAGCCTGCGGAACAAGATCGTAATCGTTCAGCGCCGCAACCAAGTTCTGCTGGTTCCATTTCGGCTGACCTTTGCGATGGCGCCACAGCGCCTCCGGGTCCTCCTGAAACAGCCGCTTGAGCAGCCGCAGTTCCTCACTCTGCGAAGCGTGCAGCCCCTTATGGACCGCACCCTCAACCTTCATCTGCTGCTCGATAAGAGCCAGCGTTGTGCCGACGGGTGCGTTCTGCTTGCCCTCACCGACTTGCGTCTCTGCCATGTTGCCGACGCGCTGGCCGACCGTGCGAACGGCATCCAGAAACTGCATGAATGCCGGGCCGGGCTCCTTGTATGGAAGCGGCATGACCATGTCGCGGATGGCCTGCTGGCCATTGGATTGCAGCGGAGCGCCGCCACCCGGTGGCACGCGGAAGTGGTTCGTCATCTGCTTTGACGAGCCGGTTTGCAGGTACAAGAAGCCGGGGAAGTTGGCCAGCATGCCGGCGTCAAGCACTTCGCGCGTGCCGGCGGTCAGTGCGACGGCGATATTGCCAAGAATGTGCAAGAGGCCAATGCCGTAGAACCCAAACGCCTTGATGTAGCTGTACTCGACGAACGTCTTGCGCGGCTGATACTCGGTGTCGTCCTCGTCCCAATTGCGCCGAACCTCAAGCACTTGTTGCGAGGTTTTGTCGATGGTTACACGATACGGGAGCGGCAGACCCGATTTCTTGCCCTTGATCTTGTGCTCAAACCCTTGGATGTCGAGTTCGCAATAGCACTCCCACAACTCGTAGTCCTGATCCTCCGGCCGCGTCATCGACGTCGGCTGGATACCCTGGATGTTTGCGACCTTCTGATCGACGGCATCGGGAGAATTCGGCTGCGGAAACAACGACACGTCGCGGTACACGCCAAGGATTTGCATCCTAACCATGTCGGACGGCTTGAGCCTGACAACCTGAGTTACGCGCGCTGCCGACGACAGATCGACCGCCGCATTAGACACGATCAGGTCCTTGGCATCGACGTACTCAGACACCGGCCGGTTCTTGAGCGGCGAGTGATAGACCTTCTTGAACCCTGACCCACCAAACCCGGTCATGAACAGCATGCGCCGGGTGTCTGGATAATAATCCGACGCGACTGTCGTCAGATACGTGTTCATGTCCCTTTCAAGCGTTTCCGCTTGCTGGTCTTGTGCTCCGATTCCAGGACCGTCGTTGCGCACCTTGACCGGTCCGCTCGCCGGCAGAAGCTCGGCGCTGGCGTTGGACATGAAGCGAATGCACGCCTCAAGCAAGATTGGATCACGGACAGTAGACATTCCCTCTAGCGGCGCGCCAGAGGCTATGTCCGACTTCGGATCGTCCAGCTTGAGGCCCAACAGATCGATGCCGCGAGCGCGTGCCTCTAACCATTGCGAGCGGGATTGATCGTCGGTTGTGATGGCCGTCCACAGATCGGAGCCGATGCGTCCAAGCTCGGCAGGATCGATCTTGTCGGCCAGATTCTCGTCGTGCCCTTCAAGGCGCTGGTTCGGCGCATCAAAGCGTGGCGAGAAATCAATGACAACAGAGCCGTCGGGCAGCTTGATCTCAAGTGTGCCGTCCGATGTCAGCTTTGCGGCCTCGCCCAAAGGCTCATCGCTCTCTCCCTCAACGATCACGTCAAAATCTGCGTCGATGATTGAGTTGAGCGCGTCCATGTGCGGTCCTTACTCGGCGGGTGGCTGAGACGCAGCGGCCTGAGCGATCGACGACCTCACCAGCGATGCCATGGTGTGCATGTGCTCGATGTGGCTGACGATCTCGTCCCAGTTTGCTGCGGCCTGCACTTGCGACAGATGCGAAGCAAGGTTCTTGCCGGCGTGAATGATGCTGCCGATCACGTCGGCGACGGTCGGAGTAAACTGCTCGTGCGGATTGCTACCGTCCATGTTCCTACATCCCTAGCGGTTGTGTTGTGTCGCCCCGAAGCAGCCACCGCTTGAACTGCCCGATTCCCATCCTCGTGACGGCACCGATACGGTCTGCCGCTTTGTTGTCGGAAAATGCTTTTTTGTACGTCTCAATGGCCTCGTCTTTCGACGTGAACCCCGCCATAACCTTGTGCTCATCGAAGCGACCGGATCGCGCGTCGATCTGGTCAATAACGTACACATCGAGCGCCAGCGGGTTCGAGCCCATGTAGACATCGATATGGTCATCGTCGGCGCCGATCGAGCGCTTGAAGTACCCGTACGAAACCGGCATCACGACCGACCACTCATGCCCCTCGCGCGTCTTGCCACGACGAATGGAGCCCTTGGCGTTCTCGATCGAAATCACGAGGCCGTGCCAGCGCAGCTTTCCCTTGGTGTAGTTCCCGGCCGCGACCTTCGCCTCGCTTGGCTTGCGCTCGGTTTTTGCCGCTGCCTGATTGACCTGATCTCGCGCTAGCCGCATGGCCGTGCGGACAATGTCGCGACCGATCATTGCATCCTCACGCGTGGTAGAGCGGTGGCAGCGTTGCGCGGTGAACCGATCGAGCCAATCTTTCCTCCTCGCGTTCCTCGCGGCGGACAGCCATGCCGATAGACCGCAGATGCTTCAACGCTTGCGTCGCCGAGTCAGTCAGGTCTCGATACCGGCCGTTGGGGAACACGGCGGCCTCGTCGATCAAAAGTTGGGCGAAGTCTCGGCACACCAGACTATCTGGATCATCCTCATCCGAGCGGCTGGCCGGCACATGCACGAACCCGTCGGCCCACAAGTGGACCACGGCCATCGCTCGAAAATACTTGTCCCCTTCCGGGTCGATCAGCTCAACACCCCAGCCCTCATTGGCATAGAGCCGCAGCATCTCTTGAGCCACGGTAATGCCGCTGGCCTTGGCCTCGATCAGCAGCCGATCAACTCGAAGCCGCTTGCATTCGTAGGCGACCCACTCGACCAGCCCCCACTGTTTTTTGGCGCGATCCACCCATAGGCGCTCTGTCTCGCCGGGCTTCCGCTCGACCTCCGGGCCGTGCATCTCAAGATGCTTGCGCCACGCTTGCAAAAGCATGACCTTCGGGTTGCCATGCTTGTCGCGGTAGATGCCCCAGACCGAGAACCCTGACGGGTCGTTGCGCTCGTTCTTGGTGTAGGCGCTATCCAGGGACGCCACGATGTATTCCATAGGCGGCGGCGACTTGCCGATGGGTATTTCCTCGTAGACCCACCAGTCCCGTTTGAATATGCCGCCACCCCGTGGCTCCGGGGATTGCTGGTATTGGCCTGCCCACAAGAACGGGTTGCGCCGGAACCTCGACAGCGTGTCTTCCGGGTAGCGCTCTGGCCACGCCAACTCGCCGTATTCCGTGCGAGGATCGGTCCAGCCGATCGATGTTGTGTAGCGCCTGCCATCCCACTCCATCGGGATCATCAGGTGCTCGTAGTCCGGCTCGTGCGAGATGATGTGGCCAGCAACGTCGTTCTCGTGAACCCGCTGCATGATGACGACGATGGCCGACTTTTGAAGATCGTTGAGGCGATTGCTGAGTGCTTCGTCGAACAACCGAACCGTCTTTGATCTAATCGCGTCTGACTCTCCGTCCGCCACGTTATGCAAATCGTCAGCGGCGAGGCGGTCCCCGCGCTCACCAGTGGATACGCCTCCGATCGACGATGCCAGCTTCCATCCCGTTTTGTTATTGGCTGGCTTCTCGACGCCGTCCGACGTCAACGAAAACCGATCGCCGTAAAGAGTTTGGTACTCTGTGGATTTGATCAGGTCCTTGAACTTGCCGTTGTCGCGCTCCGTGAGATGCACAGCGTACGAAAACGATAGTGTCCGAAGGTGCGGGAGGTTCATTGGCCCCCATTCCCAAGCCGGCCAAAAGCAATTTGTAAGCATGCTGTTGTGAACTGCGATACCATTAACAACAAACGACGCATCTTCATCCACCGTTAGACACCTGCATTCGCCAGAGCCATTGGCCACAACCGACATGACCTCGTCGGTGTAGATTGGCGGCTCAAACCGATCCGCGAAAGCAAGCGCCGCGATATCACGCTTGCGCTTCATCAAGCCGGGAAGCTTTGCAATCTTTGCGACTTCGTTACGTGTGCTTGATTGAATGATGTACGACACATACTCGCCGCCCGGCTGTGCCTTTGTCTCAAGATCATGCGTGTGGCGACGAATGCGCGCTTCGATGTTTAGTATGCCCAGTGCCTTCAGAAGATCGTGCGCCAAGTCAAGGCTTACGGTGCTGGCCGTAGCCAGCATAGTTGTCTTTTTGTTGGCGTGTCGAACGGTGACGTTGCCGTCGCAGGACCAATAAGCACCCACAAAGTTTGCAATAGCCGTTGGGCCAGACTCCATAACAGCTTGCGGGATACGCTTTGTGTAACTGTTCGACAGGTACAGCCCGTGACGTTTTAGCCATTCCAAAACCGGTGGCTCGTTCGATTTGTCTTTCCATCGACCTTCCGTCGATTTCAAAACAACCTTTGACGCCTTTACTCGCTCATTCGGATGCTTGATCTGGTAAGCGTAGAAGCCGCACGCAGAGGCGCAGTAAATAAAGTCGTCAATGGCATCTTGGTCCATGTTCACGAAGGCAAGCGACCGTTGCGATATGCATCCGTCGCCAACTAAGTATCCAAGAAGACGAGCCTCTTCCGGCGTCATGCTTTGATGGTCAGGATAAGATTCCAGTCGCGGCACGCCAACATAATTACCGGGTCTCAGATTTTTCAACTCAACCCAACCGTCTGGTGTGAGGAACGGATGATCTTCCGCCGCCCTAACTTCTCGCCCAGCCCAAGTCGTTAGCTTGAGAAGAGGAAGCACGCCCTGCTCGTGCACTGCCGTAACGCGTCGCAGGCGCCCCCTGTGCGTGACGACCATATCGTCGACCTTAACGTCGCCGAGTCGTTTGTACCCCTTATCGGTTAACACCGGCTCGTCTACGTGAACGGGCTTGCTGAATCCTGGCGGGACGTTAATCAACATTCTTGTGATCTGTCCGTACGTCACAGCCTCTAGGTGCTCGCAGATCGCTCTGATTGCCCACCCATCGACAAACGGCGTCTTGGGTTCCAGCACGTGCCAGAAGTACCGTACGAACTCGAATAGGCCACCCGGCTGGCAATGTTTCTGCTTGGCCTGACGGCGCAGCAACTCCCGTCTCAGCGCTATCTGGCGTTCCAGAATAGGGCGACGGGAGCCAAGCGAGGACATATGTCTAGCGCTTAACAGCCTTCCGCTTGCGCGGTTTTTTCAACCTTGCAAACTCAGCCTTTGTCCAATCTTTCCACGGCGCGCGAGGAACGGTAAATTTCCAAAGCCTGCGCCTAAATTCGGAAAGGTCCTTGAATTTTTGATCTCTAAGTTCCTGGCCATCAAACAACATTTCACGCCGACCAGTTTTTAAGTCTACGAGAAATAGCGCATCCAAATTGACATCTGCCTCAACGTGGAGACAAATATTTCTGTCAGCTCTAGGATGGTTGAAGGCGTGAGCAAACACGCCCGGCTTGAGCATTTTGCACCATAGCTCCGCATTCGGCATTAGTTCACCGTCCCGTTGCCGTCGTGCATGTTGGCGATCTCGGCATCCGTCAATCGCTCAATCTCGTTGACGATCTCCTCGTCGGTCATGTTGGTGAAGTCGCCGGGGCCACCATGCTCGTTGTGCTTAACGTCTTTCCATTCCTTGGAGCGACGGTTCTTGAGCCAGAAAATTGCCGCTGTTGTATCGGCAGCAATCTTCTCTCGATACTTGGCGTAAACGGGCTCAGACGCACCTGCCGGCATAAAGATTTTTACCGCTTCGATCTCGTACCCAACGGCTTTCTGGTACAACGATCGCTCAACCCGTTCATCACAAACAGATTTCCCGCTCTTTAGGGCCTGACAAAATGCTTCGTGCTCGCCTTTCCACCGGTAAACCGTTCGCACGGATACGTTGAAAAAGTCGGCGATCTCTTCATCCGTTGCGCCAAGCATGCACAGCTTTTCAGCCTGGACAGCAAACTCTGGCCGATACTTCGGCGGACGCCCCCTCGCATCTTCTGGTGGGTTAAGAGGCGACGTCGCCGGCTCGACGCTTTTGCCCTTGGCGCGAGCCTCCGCCCTGTCCGCTGCCGCTTTGACCTCAGCCTTTGTGAGCGGCTTCTTGCTCAATCCCTTTGCCATGCCTCTTTCTCATCACAACAAGTGTCTCGATCGCAACCAACGGAACCTTGATGCCATCCCGCTTCATGCATATCAGACGACACGCAAAGTCTCTGAACATGCGATCCCTGACCGCACGATAAATCTTGTATTCTGTTGCGGTCGGGTAAGTCCCACGAGACCGTGTAAAATGGACCATCCATTCCCGCTCAGTCCGCATGCTCACAAGATACCCGGCACATTCCAGCACGTAACGCTCAAAAGTTGTTACGGTGCCTGGGGAAACATTTGTAAGTTGGCCACTAGGAAATCCCTGAATTGTGTGGCGCTCCAACTGGTACGCGCGACCTTCGCTCAACCCATCTTCAATAATCTCGACCGCGACCTCGTGACCGCTGCGAAGTATGTCCCTAATACGGTCTGCCTTAGACACATTGTGCCCGCGCCAAAATTTGGCGTCCCGAACGTGGGCGTTCTTTCGGTATCCCTTGCCCTTACCTACGTAGAACACTTCGCCATTGCGCGGGTCGACGAGTTGGTAGACGTAGAACACGTTGCCGTTCTTTGGTACTGGCATGACCTATGACCGACCGCTAAACCTTCATCCAAGGGCCGCCTGCTCTACGAACCCAGCCGTCAAACATCCTGTCCACTGTGATCGTCTGAGGATCGGGACACGTGGTTTCTGACGTTACGACACTGACAGCGGATGCGCCAGTAAGCGTGTTGTCTTTCGGAAGCGTAAAGGTATGAACGTGCGGGCTGATGAGCGCTTCGCCCCATGTCGTAACGACGGGTGTGACGCCAGTATTATACACCTGCGGCTCCACCACCATGATTGGATTAGCCTCTTTCAGCGCCCTATCGTGCTTGGCGATAGCCCTGCCGACTGCCAGGATCAGATCGTCCCTGTTGATCCGGCGCTCGCGCTCGATGGTGTCCATGATCTCATCGGCGATGTATTCGGATGTCGACTTCATGCGGTTCCCCTCTCCGCTTGTTTATGCCACTTGGCCGCAATGGCCATGTGTTCTGGCGATACCGGCCCGGTGAACGGCTTGCCGTCCAGGTCCACGATCTGCCCGTTTGCCTGAACCACATACCCAGATGGCACGATTTGCTTGAGAACTTCCGCCGGCAACCTGTGCCTTTTGCGGAAGTGCTCTTCCGCAGTGCGTAGCTCGCACTCTAGTGTCGGGCATTGCATCAAGATGAGGCCATGGCGCTCAAATGCGATGGCTGCGTCCTCTACCGGCATGTCAGGATGCGCAGACGGGCGGACAAACGTCCAGCCATGGTCGATGCGCTCCTCTAGGTTGGCAAGGTCCGGCTCTCCCATCAGCGATGTCCTGACCCAATTGTAGGTCATGCCATGGGGTGGCGTCAGTGCGGTAGGGGGTGGCACCGCTTCTGCGATGGCGGGTTGTGCCGGCGCCAGAGGCACCTTGGGCAGAACAGCAATGACCGCAGTGCCGGCTAGGCCCTTGAGAAATCCGCGCCGGGTTAGATCGATAGTCACTGCTCGCGCTTTTCCCATGCTGAACAGAGTGTGAGGTCTGTGGTGTAGACACAGATGACTTCAAATGAAGCGGGCTGAACCGTTGATGTGTTCGCCAACTGATGAAGCGAATTCCTACTGCATACTCCAACAGCAGCCCTATCAACCGCCCCGGTCGTTCCCCAATGCTTGCAATTCCCGCACTTTGGGTTGCGGTCTTCCAGCTTCGCCTTGAGATAGGCGGTGATGTCGTCCTGATGTGCGGCGCTCACGCCTTCTTCCCCTTGGCCTTGGGCTTGATCGGTGTGACGTTGTCGAGTTCCGACGCGGGCGTGGGTGGCGGCTCGGCGACAACGGGAGCCGGTGTGAGCTCAACAGGCGTTGGCGCGGGCGCGGCGGCCTTCGGGGCCTTGGGTTCTGCCTTGGCGCGCAACTTGGCAATCGCGTCAAACGCAGCAATGACCGTCTTGGCATCATCGATGCGACCGGTGTGGTCGTTGCCCGGCTTGTTGGCGTGGGCGTCAGTGATGGCCTGTGCTACGGCCCTGATCTCGTCGGGATGCATGCGTCCCCTCAAACACAAATGGCCGGAGCCCAATTGGGTCCGACCTCGTTATTCCGATCCGTCACGCCTGACTGTATCTGTTTGTGTCTGATTCACCTGTAGGTGACAAGCGGAAACTTGTTGACGACCTATAGGTGGTGGCAGTGCTTTAGTTTCAGACAAATTTTCGCGCATAACGTGCAACCCAGTCTTGAGCATGTCGCGCGCTCGATCTGCCGCCTCAATGCCCTTGAGATGATGCAGGTGATTCAGGGTCTGCTTGATATACCCCTCAACAATATGAAGCTCTGCAACGTGCACAAGGTCTGACATCGCCTTTCTGTCGCCGGACTGTGCCGACACCATCATCTTGGTCATTTTTTCAAGCGCAGCCTGATATCGCTGGCCGGTGTAGGGACCTGAACCTGAGCTACACATGCAACCTCGTAATTCTTCCGGGGATGGATTGATTTGCGGCTCAAACCGACCATTGGGAGGAATGGCGCTCCGCCACCGATCAACCCTCTCTACCTTAGTCAGACACCCCGGCTTGCCTGGGAAAGACGGCGGAGCTGCAGACGTACGCACACAAACTGAAGACTGATTTGCAGGGCAGTCCGGGCGCTACTCCGGATTCAGGCTATTGCGGCGGGCGCGTTGCCCAGCAGGATCATAGGCTGTCGCCTCCCCTCACCCTTTCCTGACCATCCCATGCGTGTCTGCTTTCCACGCCGCCGCCCTGCAAATCAGTCCGGTGCACTATGTACCCGCATCACGATCACAGATCAATGCCGTAGTGCGTAACCAGTCGCTCCAATCCACACTTGATGAGTGCAGCGCCAGCGGCGGACGCTTGAACCGGGCTCTTGTAGCCAAGATAGGCGCGGCCGGCATCCTCAAGGCTCGGCGTCTTTTCAGAGGCCACGCTGTAATCCTCGCACACCAGCACCATCATCCAGTGCAGCGTCTCGCTTGGATAGGGCTTGCCGGTAACTTGGCATTTGACCACGCCGATAGCCTGACACGCGCGCCACCACGCCTTGTTGGCGTCGTACCGACGATCCTCGGGGCCAGGAACCTCAAACTCTCGGCCGAACTTATCGAAGTAGTAGCGCTGGGTCTGCTGAGAGATCGGCGTTCCACCGCCACTCGCAAGCTCACCATATCGAGACGTGACGGATGGGCCGCGATGTCCGTTGATAAAATCGCGGTAGAACCGCCGCGCGGCTTCGGTATAAGCCGCAGCATACTCCTTGCCGATCTGCCCGCGCCGAACCATGGCCTCGACCACTGGAACGTGCCTCCACACGTCAGCCTTGGCATCGCGGCCAGCACCAACCGACACGTTGACCAACTCAAACTCGCCGCGCGACGCAACGCGCTCTGGTGTCGGCGCGTTAGTGTCAATAGTTGCCTCGGCAATCCCATCACCATCCATCAAGCCAAGCGGATCGCCAGCCCTGCGAAGCTTCAGGCTTGAATTGCGCACGGCGTCGGTTGCCTGCACAAGTTCAAGGATCGCATCTTTGATAGCGGCGACGATAGCAGGCTCTAGCTCGCCGGTCGGCGCTAGACCAATCTCGTCGTCACGCGGGTCAGCCGAGCGCTCGATCTCGATTGCCGACGGCGCAGATGCGCGCGCGTGTGGAGCCGGGTATTGTCCATCATCGATGTAGACCAACAGGACATCGTCCTGCGACACCGGCCCGGTGTCCAGTAGAGTATCCATGGTCGTCACCTGTGTTTGCCATGCATGCACATCCAAGGCGCAGCGCGCGCCGGATGCACGACGATGCTGGCGCTAGTTCTGCTGGGTACTCTGCGTACTCAAATGCGATCTCTGATCCGCGTACTCGATCGTGCGTACCGTCACGGCTGCCGTTATGATCGCCACCACAATCATCACTGCCGTGAAATACAGCGTGTTGGAGTCGCTCATTTTGGGCCGCCGATGATGCTGGCCAGATTTACGAGCAACCGCGCCACCATGTCCGACGACATCAGACCGATCAGCGCGAGCAGGCCCAACGACAACCATCTCACTACTGCCCAGAGCGTCATGACCTCGATCCGGAAAGATTCCAGCTTCTCCAAACGGGTCTCGTGCTCTTTCTGCGTCCCCGCCAGCCCATTCTTCCCCGAGAACCCCCACACTTGGGCCGCCAGCCGGTCTACCAGCGATTCGTAATCCCCGCGCATAGGTTTCGATCTCCTGCGTGAGATTGGCATGTGTCATAGCTGCACCACCACGATTGCGCTGATGAAGGTCAGGGCTAGGATTGATGCGGACACAGCAACTGGGGCCTTTTTGCCAAGATGATGCCGGGTGGCCACGGCCAGGACGGCGCCACCAATGACGATGGTGACAGCGTTGATAGCGGTGGCGATCCACGTGGCATCAAGAATTGCCCCCGCGTTTCGCTCGCTTGCGCGCAGCACCCAGTAGGCGTGCCAAAACAGCTGCTTTGCCGCGATCACCAGGACAAACACACCGAGTGCGAACAGCAAGATTGGTGACGGTGCGCTGATATCTCCGCGCTGCACGATCGCCCCGCGCAAAATGATGACGGTGCCGATTGCGGCCAACACC
>JAAOEI010000275.1_pt1 | contig 20544 bp, 28 predicted proteins | sample 7059261 | NCBI WGS metagenome assembly JAAOEI01 (sample SAMN14008812, study PRJNA610033) | viral metagenome | isolation source: viral particles filtered from seawater | place: China: Hangzhou Bay, Yangshan Deep Water Harbour | collected 2017-10-31 | reverse complement strand
GTAGCGCAGTCAGGTAGCGCACCTGCTTTGGGAGCAGGGGGTCGTAGGTTCAAATCCTACCTTTCCGACCACTCATATATAGAAAAGGACAGAATATGCTTACATCACTCATGTCACCATGGTTTTATTATAGGATTTGGCCCAAAGTTAAGCTTTTTATCTGGTCTCTCCTAATTCTTATTATTGGATGGATTGGTGGCATGGGGCTATTTAATCATTTCTTTAATACAGATGCCCAAGCTGGGGTTTCTAGTATGACTAAGGTATATGAGACATCTGTGCCGCTGAATGAATTCGAGGCAGTGCTTAAGCGAGAGTTTAAATTATTTGAAGATGAGCCAGAATGGAGAATATCAGCCGTTTATGTGCTAACTTCAAAATTATACGATGGGACAGCAACATTACAATTTGAATATAAAGGAATGGAATAGATGGCTACAATTGTACTAGACGATGAGGGAGTGCCTATTACTGAGGATGTAGGGTCTACTGCGGATGAAGTAGCAGAGGCATGGGGTCGTAATCTCTTTGGAGAGTATTATAACCCTAATGTATTTTCCTTTGCTTTAGCTCTTGATTATATTAAACTTGGTAGAAAAGTAGCAAGACACGAGTGGAATGGTAATGGAGTGTTTGTGTTCCTTGTGCCGGGCAGTGTCTTTAAGGTCAATAGACCACCGCTTATGGGTATTTACCCAGAAGGAACTGAAATTACTTATTTACCCCATATTGATATGAGGACTGCTGATGGGACTATTGTTCCGTGGCTTGCCTCCCAGACAGACCTATTAGCAGAAGATTGGATATTAGTTTAATGGAAATTTTTAGTGTTAATCTACTCGATGGAGGGAAATTTGAGGTTGTTACTGCCTTAAACCCCAATTTTAGTATCCTTCTGGATAATGAGGCTAACGCCTATACCATCTGTAATGAGATGACAAATGCCTTCCTTATGGGTATGGGCTACAGCCGTTCTATGATTGACATGTCAATTCAGAAGGTTAGACAGGAGATTTTGCCTACTACAAGTGCCACACACGCCCCTATTGAGGAACTGGCTGATGAGGTTGTAACTGAGGTGGAGCAAGGGTCTTAGGGCTGATCACGAAAACGTGATCGCCACAAGTGTATTTTTTACTTGACAAGGTGCTCAAAACACTGTATAATACAAATATACGCCAACTTCAATGTGCTACACTAATCAAAATTAAAAGGGAGCATACGAATAATGCGTATATTTATCATTATATCCAAGGAAATTAATTAATGGCAGAACGACTTGTAAATAGACCCGGCACTGGTATTGGTGTAGAAGGCACACCTGACACAAAGCCCGGTTCCCCAAAGCCCGGTTCCACATGGTACCGGGATCGTCAAGCACGTCTGAGACGCGAAGCAATTAATGCAAAAAGCGCGGCTACTCGTGCGGCTAATAAAAAGTTAAGAGTCGACCAAGCTAGTCGGGCCTCGAAAGTTATAAATAAAGCGGCGGCTATTCAAGCTGGTAAAACGGCATTCCAGCGAGCTATTACTGAATTTCCATTCCTTTTACCTGTTCTTGGATTTGCTGGCGCTGCTGCTGTTATTGGAAAACTTCTTGGTCCCTTACAACTTTTACTGCCATCGCGTGAATTGGGCACAGAAGATACGTTGGATGGGAAGTCAGACATGCCTAATACCGTTGAGGAAGGTAAAACAATTGAAGAGCTTATGATTGCTGTTGAGGACTTAGATAATGTTCTCCCACCTGAACGTCAGCTTGATATTGAAAATCGCAGATTAAATACCAGAGTAAATCCCTACGCCCCTGAAGCTAGAGGGCCTTCTCCAGTTCAGGCTCCTGCTGCACAGCGAGTGCCCAGTTCTGGGAACGAGGTTATTGATGCTCAAGATATGATTGGTATGCAAAATCAGACACGCCCAGTTACACCCGGCGTTTCTCAAGGAAATCCTAGAGTACCTTTACGTGTTCCTAGTACCGATTGGAGTGTACATGGTGATACGGATAGCGTTGGTTATAGAGGTGATCCCGGATTAAGATCACAGTTAGGTCAAATGTTAGGTGTTCAGTCACCTTCTGGTGCCCCTGCCCCTGCCCCTTCAGTACCAAGACCACGCGCCAAGCCTACCCCACCAACTGGTCCAATGGCTGATCCCGGTGCTCAGAATATTACAGCGGCTGCTCCTACTAGAGCGCCTATTACTGCTACTGGTCCCGGTTATGCTGGTGGTTATGCTGGTAATGTTGCTGGTACTGATGCTGGTGCTCAGGGACAAGACCCGCGCTATCAGGTATTTGATAAAGACAGCACTAACGCTCGAGATTTTCGTGCAGCATTTGCTGCTGCTAGAAAAGCTGGTAAGAAAGTGTTTGAGTGGCATGGTCGTATGTACACAACTAAATTAGCGTCTGATAATCCTTCAACAACTGCTACAGCGCAAGGAAGAGCACAATAATTATGCCAGATAAAAAGAAATCTCCAAAGGCAAAGAAAGAATATACTTTAAGGTCAATTCAAAAAAATAGCCCTAAAAGTCAATCCAAAGTTTCGGAGCGTGGTAATCGTGGATTACAAAGACTCCGTACCTTAGGGCGTAATTCAGGTAAGTAATTATGGCTGCTATGGCCCGTCATCCTACTAGTGGTAAGCGTATGCGTAATAAGTCCACTGGACGTAATTATCGCAAAGAGTACGACAACTACCAAGGAAAACCAGAACAGATTAAGCGCAGGACCAGTAGAAATGCTGCCCGCGCTACACTTGCTAAAGCCGGTGTTGTTAAAAAGGGTGATGGGAAAGATGTAGCCCATAAGAATAACAACCCGAAGGATAACAAACGCTCAAATATAAAAGCACAAAGCAAATTTGCCAATCGCAGTTTTAAACGTACTAAGACTGCTGGAATGGCGAAGAAAAAGAGTAAATAATGAAAACTCCTGAGAATGATAAACAAAAACAATTCTTGGAGCTTTTGGCTTCTGGGTACACTGTAGCGGATGCTACTAAAGAGGTAGAATACGCTAAGGCGTATGGGTATGAACTTGCCAGTAAGTATAAAGAATATTTACTGGATCGTATTGAACAGCAATTAGTACTCCATGCTGGTAAAGCTGCTAAGGTTATTACAGATGGATTAAGTTCTGATGGAACTAATATGCATGAAAAGGTCCACACAATGAATGCAAATAACATCTTGGATCGTGTGGGCCTAGTAAAGAAAGATCGTTTAGACATTACCGTAGACAGTTCGAGTGGTTTAGTTATTATTCCTAGTAAAGCGAAGTCAAGTGACGATAAAGACGAGGAATAGAACTTCCTCGACTATTCCCTTTGGGTATGTAGTACACCCTGAAAATGATCATTTAATTATTGAAGATGAGCAGGCTCAACAAGTATTACAAGAACTACGAGAAAAAGGTAGGAATCTTAGTTTACGTGAGGCTGCTCGATATATAGAGTCTCATACTGGCCGAAAGATTACTCCTAGAGGTATAAACAAAATATTACATAGGAGTTATTAACATATGTTTCAGGGGAGATGGTCAGAAACTTTGTTTAATCTAATGGTTGGCACAATCCTACTCGCTATTGGTGGGGCTGCTGGATGGATGCTCCATCTAGAAAGAGTAACTGCTAATCTTAGTACACTTATTGCAGTAGAGACAGCACAAGACTATGCGACTACGGATGATGTTAATAATCTCAGAACTTATATGGATTTAAAATTCGATAGACTTGAAGAAATTATGTTAGATAAATTTAATAACCAAAAGCAAGGAGACTAAACTATGGCTAGTATGACTGTTGATCCCCATGAGGCGTATGTACCGCAGGTTGATAATGCAGGTACACTTCTTTCCTCAACAAATGCAGAGTTAAATCTTTTAGACGGTGCCACAATTACAGCGGCTGAACTTAATGCAGTTGCGGATGCTTCCGCTGGTGCTGGGTTTCGCGCCAAGACGGTAGCATTCTCTGTTTTAACTACCGCGGAAACTAATATTCTGACGCTCCCAGTTGGGGCTATTGTTACAGATGTTATTGTAAACATTGTTAATGCGTCTGCTGAAGCCGAGACTGTTGATATCGGTACTCAGGGAACCTCGAATGATCCTAATGGATTTTTTGCTGCTCTTCCTGTTGATGCCGTGGGTATTTTCAGTGCCGTCAATGGTAACGCCAATGCAGTAACCGTGGGCTTGAATGAGACTTACCGAACAGGTGCGAATTTTACAGGTGCATTGCTTACTAAGGCGTACCTTGCTGGTTCGGATGCTGCTGAAGATACGGGTATCTTTGTTGGTAAGCCGTGGTTTGTGGCCACTGCTGATCCAATCTCATACACCTTATCCGGCACCATTACAAGTTTTGCTGGTTCTATTACCGTTACCTACATTGATGTGTCTGCTTTTGATGTTGCGTAATGACTAGAGAAGAAATTTATTCCGGGGTTAGAGAGCTTCAAAACTCTCTACCTTGGACTGAATTATGGAATGACAACTATAAACAGAATCCAATACCCTACAAAGATTTTGTTCATATTCTACTAAATATGCAACAGCTTTTAGGTAAGTTGTCCCTATTAGCTGAACGTGCAGATCACTATGACAAGGATTATAGTGAGAGCATTGAAAATCCTGATAATAGAAAAATTATCGAACAAGCATTGGCCCATTTATTTATGGCAGTTTTACGAGCCGCCTTGGTAAGTCCACACGGTCCAATTGATATCACAAATTATATTGAACGAGAAATAGTGAGAAGAAAATAATATGGCAAGCAATCATTTAGTATTACTCCCAGAAACTACATTTGCTGCTGCGGTGACAGCTGTAACTACAACTGCTCGTCCATTACCATCTGATACGGTAGCATTAGCGTTTATGTTGGATTTCAATTATGGGGCTGGCGGCACAGATATTACTTTCTGGGTTCAGACGAGTATTGATAATGAGAACTGGTCAGATATTGCTAGTTTTAATGTCACAACTGCTGCTATTGTTAAAGTAGCCGCAGTTAATAGTTTTCTAGCTCATACACATGCAACTGCTACTGACGGCTCGTTAGCTGATAATACTGTTGCTAATGGTTTTATTGGGTCGTATATCCGCGTTAAGTACACTTCTACGGGTACGTACAGTGGGGCGACCAATGCAGAAATTACCTGTGTAGCAAAGAAGCTTACTGATCGTCAGTAATATCCAGTATGGATGAGCCGAAAAAGAAACGTCAGTACAACTTTTCCTCTAAACAAAAAGCTAAGATTGCTGCTGGTAGAGTAGCAAAAAGAGTTAAAGATGATGCTGAGAAAGCAGCTAAAGCAGCCAAGGCGGCAAAGAATAAACTAGAAGCTTCTAAGAAGAAGTTAGCTGCTACCAAAGATTTTGCTGACAAAGTAGCTGGTACTAGTAAGGTTGGTTATGTAGTCACAGACGTTGAGAAGGCCACGCCAACAGCTAAAGCTATTATTGACGATCCAGATACTACAGTTGTTTTCCGTCCGAATAAGGGGAAGCAAGAAGCTTTCCTAGCCGCACCTGAAAAAGAAGTTCTGTATGGTGGTGCTGCTGGTGGTGGAAAATCCTACGCTATGTTGATTGATCCACTTAGGTTCATTCATAATAGAAATCACAAACCTATTCTTCTTCGGAAGAGTATGCCAGAGCTTCAAGAGCTTATTGATAAGTCTCATGACTTATACCCAAAAGCTTTTCCCGGAGCAAAGTGGAACCAACAGAAGTCACGTTGGACTTTCCCATCTGGTGCTGTGTTTATTATGAGTTTCGTTGAGAATGATCTTGATGTGCATCGTTACCAAGGACAAGCGTTTACTTGGATTGGTGTTGATGAGTTAACCCACTATGCAACTCCCTATGTTTGGGATTACTTACGCTCTCGTCTTCGTACTACAGACCCAACTATTGAAACATATATGAGGGCCTGTATTGATGAAGGAGATGTACTAACTGAAAAAGGCTGGAAGCCTATACAGGAAGTTGTTGTAGGGGAATTAGTTTATACACTACTTCCTTCTGGTGAAATGGTTTTACGTCCTGTTACACAAGCTGTAAAATATGATGTAGACGAAGAATTAGTTCGTGTTCGTAAAAAGAATTTATATATGTCTATGACACAAGATCATAGGGTCGTGTATAAAAAATTTGGTAAACAAACTTTAGATATTACTAGATGGAATGAGCATACTAATTCGTGTATTGATATTGTTAGATCGTCTTCAAGTTATTATGGTAAAGGATACACTTCTCCATTAAGTAATTTTACAGATGAAGCCTATGCCAAATTTCTTGGATTATTTATAGCAGAGGGCTGCACAACTGGTCCTTATAAAGGTAACTATAAAGTTCTTATTACCCAGAATAAATCAGAAAATCATACATTTGTAAAAGAGTGTATGGAGGCTGGTGGGTACAACGTGTGCTATTCCAAGAACGGCGATTTTCAAATTACTAATAAAGAATTATTTACACACTTAAAGCCATTAGGAAAAGCAGTAGATAAGCACTTCCCTAGAAAATTCTTAGATAATGCTTCTGTAGAACAATTAAAAATTGCATTAGATGCGTACCTTTTGGGAGATGGCCACTGGCAAAGTGAAAAATCCGCTACAGGATTTACATGTAGTAAACAGTTAGCAAACGATCTACAAGAAATAGCAATTAAATTAGGGTACAAAACACAAGTTAATCATATAATCTATGATAATCCAGTATGGAATGATAAGTATAGTATTTATTTTACACTGCACACCCCAACTACAAAAGTAGATAAAGGTGTAGAACGAAACGATACACAACTAGAACATTATAAAGGTAGGGTGTATTGTCTGGGGGTTAAGGAAACTGAAAATTTTGTTGTGAGACAAAAAGGGTATGTGTGGGTTTCCGGAAATACTACAAACCCCGGTGGTATTGGTGGTTGGTGGGTTAAACGGATGTTTATCGAACCTTCTCCGTACAATACTCCATTTTGGGCTACAGATATTGAGACGGGGGATATTCTACGCTACCCACACCTTGAGATTGTGGAGCCGGAATTAAGAGGGAAGCCACTATTCAAACGCCGCTTTATTCCTGCTAAATTATCTGATAACCCTTTTCTTATGCAGTCGCCAGAATACTTGGCAATGTTGTCTTCACTACCAGAAGTACAACGTAGACGCTTATTAGAAGGGGACTGGGATGTGGCCGAGGATACTGCATTCCCAGAGTTTGATCCTAAAGTGCATACGTGTGAACCTTTTGAAATACCTAATCACTGGCAAAGATATCGTTCATGTGATTATGGGTATGTAGCTCCATCCGCTGTTCTTTGGTATGCAGTTGCACCTAATGGTACAGTCTTTGTTTATCGTGAATTATATGCAAAGAGCTTGGATGCCGAAGCACTAGCTGATAAAATTCGTGAGCTAGAGTGGAATGATCCCGGTGTACTTACTGGCCCATTGGATACTGAGAGTTGGGCAGAACGTGGTCAACGTGGTCCTAGTATTGCTGAGACAATGATTCGTGCTGGTATTAGATGGACTAAGACGGATAAAAGTAAGGGTAGTAGAGTTCGTGGTAAGATTGAACTTCATCGTAGACTAAAAGTTAATACTTTCACTGGTGAGGTTGGTGTAAAGATTTTTCATAATTGTCGAAACTTAATTAGAATTATGCCAATGTTACCACTAGACCCGTCTAACGCAGAAGATGTTGACACTGACTTTGTTGAAGATCATCTGTACGATTCATTTAGATATGGGATTAATAATCGTCCTACTTTCTCACTACACACAAACGAAATAAACTATAGTAGTGATCAACCTGCATTAGTAGATGCAAAATTTGGATATTAAAGGAGAAGAAAAGATGGCTAATTTTAAGATTAATGATGGTCGTACCCCCGGTTCGTTCAATCCAGATACGAAGCCAGGATACGATTACCGTGATACAAAGACTGCGGCTCTTGCTGTGGATACTTCGAGTATTTTAACTAAGTCTTATCCTACGAACAGTCCCAGTGCTATTAGTGATGGTGTGTTTAAGAGTAAGGCTGAGGATCATTCACTTATTAAAACGTATCCAAAGGGTAATGACCATAGTATGAACCAGCACTAATCTATGGATGCTCTAGTAGCATACACTGGCGGCGTCGAGGGTATTGAACCCGAAGATGTTAAAAAGGCCAAACAAGAGCAGGAAAAATCTGGAATAAATATTCCTGCTGTTGTAGAAGTTGTACTCAGTAGGTATGAACAGTCTAAGACTGCCCGCCTGTCAGCAGAAGAGCGTTGGGTATCCGCTTACGAAGACTATCGTGGTATTGTCAATGTCCAACGTAATTTGCGTAGGGATGAAAAATCACAAGTTTTTGTTAAAATTGCTAAATCTAAAACTTTAGCTGCTTTTGGGCAGATTAATGAAGTTTTATTTGGTAGCGGTAAATTCCCTATTGGAGTATACGCAACAGAACGCCCAGAGGGCGTGGCTGAATACGCCTATGTGGCTAAAGATGATGCACCTGATGCAGACGTAACTGCTGATCTAAACTTTGGTTATCCCGGAGATGGTAAGAGGGAAAATGAAAATATTCCTCCCGCGCATTTCTTAGGTGGATTAAAACAGAAGTTCTTAGATGGTGTAGCTAAATTTAAGCCCGGTCCTGCTCCTACAGATGAAGCTCAAGTTACCCCCGCTAAAAACGCGGCTGAGGAAATGTTGAAGACTATTAAGGATCAGCTAACAGAATCACGGGCTGCTAGAGAACTTCGCAAAGCAACTTTTGAATTGTGCTTATATGGTACTGCTATTATTAAGGGTCCGTATAATATTGAGGAAGTAATTCCTTCGTGGAGAATGGTTGCTGGTGAAGATGGAACAATGGATAAGGAGTACGCTCCAAAGACAAAGTTAATACCCGCACTTTCTCATGTATCCGTTTGGAATAGTTTTCCTGATGCAGCGGCTACAGATGCGTTTACTTTAGATCACTTTATCGAACGCCATAAAATGACGAAGAGTATGATGCGTCGTCTTCATAAGATGCCGTATTTTAATGTTGGTGCTATTGACACTGCAATTAGTTATGGGCCAAATTATACTAAAGGCGCATATGAAGATAGACTTGGGTATTCTTCTACAGATGATCAGACTGAAGAGTCTCGATTTGAGGTTCTTGAATACTGGGGCACATTAGATAAAGATATTGCTTTAGAAATGGGCATGGAAGGTATTGATGAACTCACTAATTTAGATGAGTTGCAAGTTAACATCTGGGTTTGTCACGGCCAGTTACTTCGTATGGTTGTTAATCCATTTGAACCAGATAAGCTTCCATATCATTGCTGCCCCTACGAGCGTGATCCACACGAGTTCTTTGGTGTTGGTGTGCCTGAGAACATGGCCGATAGCACTATGCTTATGAATGGTCATGCTCGTATGGCAATTGACAATTTAGCTCTGTCTGGCAACTTAGTTTTTGATATTGATGAATCGGCTCTTGTTGCTGGGCAATCAACAGAAATTTACCCCGGTAAAATTTTCCGGCGTCAAGCTGGTGTGGCTGGACAAGCAGTTCATGGAATTAAATTTCCATCAACTACTACCGAAAATCTTGCCATGTTTGATAAGTTCCGCCAGATTGCGGATGAGGAAACTGGTATTCCCTCCTACAGTCATGGACAAACTAAAGTACAAAATACTACTCGTACTGCTGCTGGTATGTCGATGCTCATGGGAGCAGCCGCTCTGAATATCAAAACGGTCGTCAAGAACATTGATGATTATATTCTAAAGCCTCTTGGTGAAGCTTTCTATTACTGGAACATGCAGTTCAATCCTGATACTAAGATTCAGGGTGATTTAAGAGTTAAGGCACTTGGTACTGATGCGCTTATGCAGAAGGAAGTGCGTAGCCAAAGAATCCAGCAGTTCCTTCAGTTAACCGCTAACCCAATGCTTGCTCCTTGGATCAATCCCGGACCACTGTTGAAAGAATATGCATACTCACAAGACCTTGACCCGGAGGAAGTTATTAATGATCTTGACCAAGCAAAAACCATCGCTGAGCTTATCGGCAAAGCGTCGGCTATGGGAATGGGTGGCGCGATTGGGGCAGGAGGTCCATTAGGACTGAGTAATAATCCAATGGGACCACCGGGCGGATCACCGGGAGGATCAACAGGCACAGGTGATGGAAATATAACACCAGCTAACGTGAAGATGCCGGGCGAGAGCGGTTTCGCGGGTAACACAGGAGGTATTGGTGGCAATAGACCAGCATCTACTCCCAAACCTCAATAGGTTGTCTCATTCTGAAGATTGGTCGAGTTTTTTACTTTATCTAGATGGTTTAGAAAAGACACAACGTAGTGTTCAGGATGTAACTTCAACAGTACAAGAGTTGTACCAAGTGCAAGGTGCTATGAAAATCATTAAGCAACTTCGTAGCCTTGATGAAATCATTAAAAATGAAATACTTCACAACAAACAGGATAATCTAAATGGTTAATGAAGTTCTTCCAAAAGGGGACCAGATTGACGTAGACGCTACAAAGCGCCTTCGCGATAGTGGACAAACAATCCTCAATGCCTATCGGACTGCTGATGGTACTTTGTATTACGGCATAACACCAAGAATTCGTCCTGCTATTGATTCTGCTGGTCCAATGGGTTCCTATCCAGATGCTCCTATTGCTGCTCCTACACCAGAAGAGCCTATTATAGATGTTACTCCTGAGAGTCAAATAATTCAAGACCCTAATTATGCCCAATATCTTTTAGAGCAGGATATTGCTGATGAAGAGCGGGAGCGGCGAGCTATGGAAGAGCAAGCTGCTGCTGATGTTGGTAAAACAGGTGCGTGGGTTAATGGTAAGTGGGATCCAGATGCTCCCAAAGGACACGCAAGTTATACTGGTGACAATCCTGTAAAGGATTTTTTAAGGGACATAGGAGAGAGTTTTAGAAGAGTATTTAGTGGTGCTACTGAAGCCGGTGGAGAAATGGTTGCGGGCCTACCAGAAGTAGGTAGACGCGCTAGGCAGGATGCACAAGGCGTTATTGCAACTGCTAGAGGCGAACCCGGTAGAACTACTTATACTGGTGTTGATCCTAATGTTCCTGATGAGGATTATTTAGTTGGAAAGCCCCAACCTATAGACCAATCTAATAGACAGGTCATTAGCCCAATTTCCAGCACCCCCTCGCGGTTCGCACAAGAAGATTTTGATAATGACGAAGAGGAAGCACCCTCTAGAGCTAGTGAATTATATAAAGAATACGAAGATCAAGCTTACGATGAGATGTTTGGATACGCAGATGGTGGGCTGGTTAATAGACTTCCTAGAGAAGCCCCAGCCCCACCGAATGCAGGGGTTGCAGACGATTTACCACGCAACCTTTCCGAAGGGGAATTTGTAATTCCCAAACATGTAGTCGATCATTTTGGAGAGCAATTTTTTCAGGGCCTACTGGACACTGTTCCACCCCCTGTTGAAATGGGTGATCAACTACCAATTTAACACAATAGTTTGGGAGGCTACCCTGTCTAATTAGATTGGCCCCTCTCTGAGAATAATTCTCGTGGCTACCCTGCTATTGGCCCCACATGGAGAATATAAAATGTCTAATGTAGAACGTGAAATGTATAAGAGTGCTGAACAATCCGAAGCCGAGAAGGACGATACTATTGTCTTAACTACTCGTGGAGGATTTATTAAGGATGAAGAAACTGAAGATCAGAAAGTAGAACGCGAAGTTGAGAATGCTGTTGCTAGTGAAGAAGTAGGCAAGGCCGAAAAGACTTGGGCCTCACGTTACGCCAATCTTCGTAAGTTCTCAGCAAAAGAAAAGGCTGATATTGAGAATAAGTACAAGGATGAATTAGCCGCTTTACGTGCCAAGCTTGAAGAGACTACCCCTACTGGGCCTCTCTTAACTGATGAAGCTTTGCAGCAATTTGTGGAAGAACAACCTGAAGCTTATGCTATTGTTCGTACACTGATCACAAGAGAATCCGCTGAACGCGACCGAGAAATTGAGCGGCTTAAGGACACTCTTACGGAAAAAGATAGAGAGTCTAAGCGTAGTAAGGCTGAAAAAGCTTTACTTCTTAAGCACCCAGATTGGGAGGCTATTACTACAAGTGATGCTTTTCATGAATGGGTTGCCACTAAATCTCAAAAGATTCAAGACGAGGTTTATGAAAATGCTGATAATGCAGACTTGCTATCTGAAAACATTGACTTCTACTTAGCAGAATCAGGTTTAAGCGGCAAGACCACCAATAAGAAAATCGACAAGAAAGCCGCAGCTTCCCTCGTATCCGTAAATAGTGGTGTTACCGCTGTTAATAAACAAGGGAAAGTTTATAAACGATCTGACATTGCAAAGATGACTCAGAGAGAATATGAAGCCCACGAAGATGATATTAATTTAGCATCCCGAGAAGGGCGGATTATTAACGCCTAATCTAATAAAGGAGAATTAAAAATGACTGTAGCTAATACAGGCGGATGGGACAACCTGCCTTCAGGTAATTTCATCCCAGAGATTTACTCTAAGAACGTACAGAAGTTTCTTCGGAAGTCTGCTACGGTGTCTGATATTACGAACACCGATTAACAAGTGGTCGGTGTATAAAAACTACGTGAATTGCTGGAATACCTTAACGTAAAGTCGAAGGCAATCAGCAGCCAAGCCCCATAAAGGGGAAGGTTCAACGACTAGTTCAAGAAATTGTCAAAGTCAAGCCAAGAGCTTGCAACAGGAGTTAACATGAATAAGACTAAACGAGCCATTATTATTGGAATGATTCTAGGTGATGGGTGTATTAAAACAAAGCCACATACCTTACAGGATGGCACTAAAAAAACTTATTTTGAAATGTCTATTTCCCATTGTCCAAAACAACTTAGATACCTACAATGGAAAGCCTCAAAATTACACTCTATCTTTGGGGGTAAGCCATGGAAAATAAGTGGTGCCAGTACTACTATTAAGTCAAATAACAAGACATATGAAGCATTCCGAATTAGTAAACAACATCCATATTTTAAACTTCTTCATAGATGGATATATAGCAATAATGGGAAAAAGTTTTATACCAGAAATTTGCTAGATAAATTATCACCAGAAGGTATAGCTTATTGGTATATGGATGATGGGAGTTTAGTTACTCAAAGAAATAATGCCGGAGAAATAAGTTCTTTTTCAATTAGACTATACACTTATACTTCTTTAGAAGAAGCCGAAATAATTCGTACGTATTTTAAAGAAGTGCATAGTTTGGAATTTAGAATATCTAAGTATACAGGAAAAGAACAATATAATCTTAGGTGTGGTACTAAAGAAGGCATTAAATTTTTAAGTCTTATTCAAAAGTATAAATCTCCTGATATGGAATACAAATTTCTTGAGCCACGAGCGCGTAGCACTCTGTTTGATATGAGTGATGATATAGTCTGAACTGTATAGAAATATACAGACATGTGGGATAAAGAGCCTACATATTTAACAAAATGTACTTCGGTGAGATTGCTGAAATGGGTGATACCGTTCGTATCATCAAAGAGCCAACTGTTACGGTTACGGCGTATACGCGAGGCTTGTCTCTCAACACGCAGGAACTTGCTGATGATCAGTTGACTATTACTGTTGATCAGGCTAACTACTTCCAGTTTGCTGTTGACGACATTGAAGCTAAGGTGGCCCACATTAATTGGAATGACATGGCAATTGGTTCTGCTGCGTATGCGTTACGCAACGAGTTTGATTCGTCTGTTCTTTCCTATATGCGAGGTCAGGCCCCGTCTGCCAATACTATTGGTGGAGACTCGGCTAGTACAACGGGTGATATTGGCAACACTTCTCTTGCTATGGACCTTGGTTATGGTGCTGGTGAGGTTTCCCCTCTCCGCATGATGGCTCGTGCTCGTCGGCAGCTTAACGATCAGGACGCTCCAGAGGAAAATCGCTGGTTCGTTGCTCCCCCAGATTTCTGGGAAGTTATGGAAGACGAAAACTCGAAGCTCATGGATCGTGACTTTTCGCACGATGCTGATTCCAAGCTTCGTAATGGCCGCGTGACTGAGGGACTTATCCGAGGTTTCCGCTGCTATATGTCCCGAAATCTACCGGCTGCAACTAATGCAACCAACTCCATCCTTTTCGGTCATATGTCGTCTACTGCAACTGCCTCGCAGATTGCAAAGACCGAAGTGCTTCGATCGGAAGACTTCTTCGGAGACAAAACTCGTGGGATGCACCTCTTTGGTCGCAAGACTTTGCGTACTGAAGTTATTGGTACCGGCTACTACGTGATTGACTAATAGATAGGAAAGGAGAATAAACTATGGCTACTATTTCTGAAGCGGCCCCAACTGCTGGTCAGCCAGCAGCGGCCCGCGCCCCCTACATCTTGGAAAAGGTTGTAGACTTTGCGGTTATTGCTGCGGCAGTAACAATTGGTACGACTGATACAGTACAGGTGCTTAAGCTTCCAGCCTACTGCCACGTTATTGCGGCTGGTTGGGAAATCCTTACTGCGGAGACAACCAATACTACGGCTCAGGTTGAGCTTGGTGATGGTGTCGATCCTAATCGGTATGTTGCATCGGCCACGATTGCAGCTACCGCAGTTAGTGCCCCTGCGGCCACTACCTCTGCCCTTGGGTGGACGTATGGCGCCACAGCAGATACCATTGACCTGTTAATTTCGGTTGATGATCCCACGGATGCTAAGCTCAGAGTTTGGGCTGTCGTCTGTGATACCAAGCCTGTTGGTAATACGAAAGACAACGCGACTTGGACCTCTGCGTAATAAAGGTGAGGGGGAGAGTTAATCTCTCCCCCTTATTCTCTTATGGCTGTATTAGTTAATAGACTTCCGGGCAAACAACTAGGGCAAACTAGACCTAGTGATGCTATTGCTGTGAGTATTTATAGTCCAGCAAGCCATTTCCGTACTGAAGTTAGAAAAGTTATTGTTACAAATACGTCCTCTACAGCTACTACTTTTAGAATTTTTCATGATGAGGATGGCACAACTTATGATGAAACAACTGCTTTGTTCTGGAACACACCAATTGACGCCGGAGAAACTGTATCTATTGAAGAAGAGTTTTGGATGTTAGGTGCAAATGGTGGCAACGTAGCAGTAAGATCGGGTAGTGGAGATTCATTAACATTCTCCTTATACGGGGCGGAAGAAAAGAATAAATAATGCCAATTTATAGAACAGGCGGCCCAAAAGGAGATGTTATAGATGAAATTCCATTCGGACCAGAAGATGGATTAGTTACAAGATTAGCTGGCGGCACAGATGTTAAAATTCTAGAATATTTTGAAGTGCTCAATAAGCAAATAGAATTATTAAATCTGCGATTTGAAAGCGCATTTCGCACTGAAATTAACTTAGAGGATATTAATAATGAGAATTGAAGATGGTAAAGGCAAAAATGGTGCTGCATCAGTTTCCACAGTTCAGAGGTTAAACGTATCCGGAAAAAATGCTCCGCGTATGATGTATGCTTCCAGAGATTTTGGTCTGGCATATAATGCTGTGTATGATGGTATTACTGCTGCGGCCAATGACTATACTGCGTATTTAAAAAATACTTCATCAACTAGAAATTTGTATGTATCTACAATTCAATTTCATAGTGCTGAAAATGTTAAATGGAAAATTTGGTCTGTAACAGGTACAGCCGCTTCTGGTGAAACTGTTACTCCTTCAGCTTTAAATCTTTCTAAGAATATTCCAGCAGAAGCTACTGCTATGGCTGGTAATACATCAATTACAGGATTAACAACTGTAGTCCAACTTGGTGCTCATAGATCACCAGCAAATGGTGATTCAGATATGAATTATGCTGGCGCTCTTATTTTAGGTCCGGGGGATGCAATTGCAATTGAATACGATGCTGGCACTACTGGTGTTTGTTCTCATGATATTTATATGTGGTTTGAAGACTTAGGCCAGAATTAATGGCAAAAATTGAGATTACTAATGGTCTTGGTGCAGAGGCTAGCGTTACACCAGATAATGAGCTATTAGTAAGCACCTCTGGGTACCCTGCGTTCCGCACTCAGAAAATTCAGCCATTTCGACAATATTTAACAGATGATGGCACTGCATCTGGATCAAATGACATGGGTGTTGATGGCTCATCAACTAATGTTGATTTTTATATCCCATCAGACCCTAACAATGACAGATATATTACTGGTTTAAGTATTATTGTAGGTTATGGTGTTTCCGGGCAACCTAATCAATGGGCAGATGGAACGGCGTTAACAAACGGTTGTAGATTATTTTACTCCAATACCTACGGTGAATTAGACTTACACGATGTTATTAAAACTAACCAGGATATGTTTCGATTAAGTCTCTCAGCTATACCCACAGCATGGGAAGTTAGACATGTAAACGCGAACAATGACTATGGTTATTTTATCTCGATGCCATTAAGTTTAACTATGCCACCATATGGTCTTAAGTTAGACGCCGGGACAACTCAACAGTTAGTTCTACGTGTCAGAGATAATGCTGGCACTGATGCTGATACCTTTAATATCATTGCTTATGGATTTGAAAGATTTAAATAATGGCCACTACTTTTCTCAAGTTAACTAATGATGTACTTAAGGCTGTTAATGAGCCTGTTCTTACATCTACCACTTTCCCTACTGCAACAGGTATTCAGCTTACAGTACAGAATGATGTAAATCAGGCTATTAAAGATATCATTGGTGAAGAACTTGAGTGGCCGTTTAATTATGCCTCTCGTTCTGACACTTTAATCCCAGCTACTGGTGTAATTGCATTACAGACAAATCGTACAGTGGACTGGGATTCTTTTTATATCGAACCTATTAATGAAGTCACGAATGGTGAATTTACGAGTGATATTACAAGCTGGACAGATATTTCTGCCGGTTCTGGTACAGCAGCATACACCGCTACTGGAAATGGTAGAGCAAGATTAACTGGTGATGGTACAGATATTGGTGGAATTACTCAGTCCGTGAGTACAGTTATTAATAGGCAGTATAGAGTACTGTTTAGGCATTTGTCTAATGCTATCACTATTCGCGTAGGCACTACGTCTGGTGGTACTGAGATTTCTTCTACGGCATATGCTTTAGGAGATGATGGTGAAGGAGAGCTTAAAGAGTTTACCTTTACTGCCACAGCTACAGCTACATTTATTAGTGCTGTTAATGCTTCAGCCACTGCTGTTGATCTGGACTTTATTCGTATTCGTGAAAATAGAACTGGTCAAGCTCTTAAGTTCAAATCACTGGATGAATGGAGAGCAATAAGTAGAGGCACAGATAATTTACCAAGTGCTACACAGATGGGTTATCCTGAGTTTGTGTATGAGACGCAGAACGATGAGTATGGAATCACCCCATGGCCCAATCAAGGTAACTGGTCCGTCACATATGAGTATTGGACTGTACCGGCTGAAATGACGTTGCATGGGGATACCATGATTATCCCTGACCAATGGGCTTGGGTGGTAGTTGAACAGGCTAAGATGTATGCCTTTGAGCATTTATCAGATGTTGTGTTCCATGATCGGGCGCAGAAGAAAGCTAAAAATGGAATAAATAAAATGCGTATTGAGATGATTAATCGTAAAGATGAAATGAACACTCGTATGCGAGCTAGGTCGGCTCGTCGTAGCTTTGTGTACGCTATTTAATGCCTTATCAGGGTCAAGCTCAATTTTTGGAAATTAAGTGCAGTGGAGGTCTATTACTAGACCAAGGCAGTAAGGATATGCCTTACGGCGCTGCCACCATCTTACAAAATTATGAGCCTAGTACAAAAGGTGGCTATCGTCGTATGAATGGCTTTGCTAAATACGATACTACTGCACTTACTGGTGCAGGTCAAATTTTGGGTATTACTACTTTGGGTGCCAATGTTATAGCCTGTCGTGGTGCGAATGTAGAGTATGGCTCTGGGTCTGGTTGGACTTCTATTACTAGTGCCAGAACTGCTGCTGGTAGGTACCATTTTGACACCTATAACTGGAACGGGACTGAAAAGATTATTATGGCCTCTGGTCAGGCGGGTACAAATCCTGCTGCTACTTGGGATGGTTCTACTTATGTTTTAATGAATGGTGCTCTTGGTACTGGCGCAGGTACTGCACCAACTAACCCAATAGATGTAACTGAGCATAAAGATCATATGTTTTACCTTCAGGGTAATACAATAACAATGTCAGCACCGTTTGCTGAGAATGATTTTACACCTGCTAATGGAGCAGTAGAATTTACAGTCCCGGATACAGGGGTTAAACTTAAGTCCTTTCGTGATGAACTTTATATTTTCTGTGAAAAATCCATTTACAAATTTACTGGGGATACTACAAGCAATTTTCAGATTAAAGATGTAGCGGATGATATTGGTTGCGTCTCTGGATGGACCGTTCAGGAAGTTGGTGGTGATCTTGTATTTTTAGGCCCAGATGGATTACGTACTGTTTCTGGTACTGCTAAAATTGATGATATTAATTTAAGCTCTATTTCAAAGTCAGTACAGGACCGTATTAAAGGGCTAAATGAAAGCACCTATGTCTTTAGCTCCAACCTAGTTAGAAATAAAAGTCAGTACCGAATGTGGTACACAGTTGATAATGTTGCTGAAGGACAAAATCAAGGTATAATCGCTGTTTTAAAACAGGGTGAAAATGGATTAGGCTGGGAATATTCCGACATGCTTGGAATTAAACCATCATATGCCACAAGTGGGTATTTATCTGGCACAGAAACTGTGCTTCATGGTGGGTACTCTGATGGGTTTATCTATAAACAGGAAAATACCAACGGTTTTGCTGGCTCCAATATCTCTTCAATTTTCAGATCACCTGACTTAACCATGCAAGATTCTGGTATTCGCAAACGCCCAAAACATATTACATTTAACATAAAATACGAGGGTGTTATAGCACCTACTCTTAAAATTGAATATGACTTTGGTAGCACATTAGTTTCACAACCAGCAGCGTATACTATGTCCTCCCCAACATATATTGCTGTATATGGTGGTGGAAAATACGGCTCAGCTACATATTCCTTAGACCCTACTGCTTTAGATCGTATTTGGGCAGAGGGTTCAGGATTTTCTGTAGCTATTAAAATTACAGATGCTAGTACAAATGCATCATTCACAATCTTGGGTTACCAAGTAGAATACGTTGAAGGAGGTCGTAAGTAATGGCTGGATATTCGGCTCGTCAAAGTGTCTATGTTACAGGTGATACTATTGAAGCAGCAGACACAAATGATGAATTTGATGTAATCTTAGCTGCCTTTAATGCCACTACTGGTCATGCCCATGATGGTACGGCTGGTGAAGGACCACTATTAGTAGCGGTTGGTGCTCTTAATGTAGGATCAATTACATCTGGATTTGGTGCCATTGATAACGGGGCTTCTGCAATTACTACTACCGGCATTATTACTGGTGGTAACATTGTTGCAGATAATATTAGTATTGATGCAAATACTATTACAGCTACTACAGGAGCACTTAATCTTACTCCTGCTGCTGGTTCTGCAATTGTATTAGATGGGACCATTAATGTAGATGCTGGTGTAGTTACTGGCGCAACATCTGTAACTTCCACTACATTTGTAGGGGCATTAACGGGTAACGCTGACACAGCAACTACAGCAACTACAGCAACTACAGCAACTACAGCAACTACAGCGGCTACTGTTACCGGAGCAACTCAAGCATCTATTACTAGTGCTGCTAATCTAGCAACTGTAGGAACAATTACTACTGGTGTGTGGAATGGAACCGTAATTGATCATGAACGTGGTGGGCTAGAGTTTGATGCAAGTGCTGTAGCTGATGGTGATGTAGTTGTTGGTACAGGTACTGGCACAATGGGGCTTGAGAGTGGTGGAACTTTCCGTACTACCGCAGGAGTATCTGGAGCTTTCTCAATACTCACTTTATCAACCGGAGCCGTCACTGCCACCGGCACACGCCACACAATTGCAGCAGAAAGTGGAACGTCTGATGATCTGGACACGCTAACAGCAACCGCGCTCGCCACGGGTGACATTGTTTGGCTACTCGCTGATACCGGCGACACGATCCACGTCACGACGGCGGGTAACTTCGCCAAGCCGTGCATGTTGTCGGACACGGAGCCTACACAGTTTTATTGGGATGGTTCTGCTTTTCAACTCGCACAGCAAGGTCTAATCTTACTTGATGAGCAGACTGCCTCCGCCGCATCGTCAATCGATCTTACCAAGGGAATTGGGACCGCCTATAACGAGTACCTTATTCAAATCGACGGTGCGCAACCGGCTACGGACGGCGCGCACTTGCGGATGTTTATCAGTGACGATGGTGGTGCAACGTGGGAAGCCGACGCAACGGACTACAGGGTGTCGAACGTGTATCTCGAAGCCGGTATTTCCGGCTTCACAGCGACCACGACCTCGACGGGCACCACGTACATGCAAATCGCCGTCTCGAATGGCAATGCCGCAAATGAAGAAGC
>JAAOEI010000274.1_pt1 | contig 20556 bp, 21 predicted proteins | sample 7059261 | NCBI WGS metagenome assembly JAAOEI01 (sample SAMN14008812, study PRJNA610033) | viral metagenome | isolation source: viral particles filtered from seawater | place: China: Hangzhou Bay, Yangshan Deep Water Harbour | collected 2017-10-31 | reverse complement strand
CGCTCCGGTGCGACGATGGAGATCGCGGCTCGTTGCGGAGGGATCTCCCGAGCGACTTTGTACCGATGGATTGAGATGGGAGAGAAGCAAAGAAGAGAGCCCTATAAGACACTCGCCGAGAGAGTCCGAGCTTCGGAAGCGGAAGGAGCTCTCGACGCTCTCGGGACTATCCGCTCGTCGATAACTCAAGGAGACGTCAAGTCGGCGATGTGGCTCCTCTCTCGTCGACATGGATACAAGCCGGATGCGACTCATGAGATCCCAATCCAGAAAGAAGAGAAGAAGGAGACCTCCCTCGATTATCGATCTCTTCTTGAGACACAAATATCGGACTTGAGAGAGAGCATGTCAAAAGCGAAGGACTCGGGATCCTGGCAAGCGTACGCGGCTCTACAAAGACAATTGGTTTCTCTCACCAATGAGATTCGGATACTCGACGCGGAGGAAGGAGCGGTCGACAAATACGACACGATGACGGACGAGCAAGTCCTCGGAGAAATCGTGAACGCAATCATCGCGCTCCCTCCGATCCTCCGTCAACGAGTCGAGAGCGATCTCCGTTCTCTTGTTGGCTCGAATGTCGTCGCTCTCAAGAAAGGATCTTAATATGTGGGATGACTTGAGAGATTACACTCTCCTCGAAGGAGATTGTCTTGAGAAGATGAAGGAGCTCGAATCGAATAGTATCGACGCGATTATCACAGATCCTCCCTATGGGATCGGTTTCATGGGGAAGGATTGGGACTCATCGGTTCCCGGTCTCGATTGGGCGAGAGAATGTTATCGTGTTCTCAAACCTGGAGGTCATATCGTCGCGTTCTCTGGGACTCGGACAATCCATCGACTCGCGGTCGCGATTGAGGACGCCGGGTTCGAGATTCGAGACACAATTCATTGGTGTTACTTCTCCGGATTTCCGAAGTCGAATAACATCTCGAAACAATTTGATCGAGAGGCCGGTCTCCTCGAACCAGAGGGAAAAGGGACTACATATGACGATTGCGAGAGAGTCGTCTATAATCCGACGATCGACCCGAGAGAATACGTCCCTCCCGAACCACAATCCGAGCTCGCGAAGAAATACAAAGGATTCGGAACCGGATTAAAGCCGGCGATTGAGCCGGCGACTCTTGCGAGAAAGCCGGTCGAGAGAGGTCTCTCCGTCGCTCGTAATGTCGAGAAGTACGGAGTCGGAGCTCTCAATATCGACGCTTCTCGGTTCGCTTATGGCGATGATTGTTGGATAGGGCCCCAATCCGATCATCGGCGAGAATGGCAACGAAAGCAGAGCACAAAATCTAATATTCCGGTCGTGGTACAAAAAGACATCGAGCTCGATAATTATGTTCCCGAGGATGGGAGATGGCCGGCGAATATATATCAATGCTCGAAGCCGTCGAGATCCGAGAGAGAGGCCGGTCTCGATCATCTTGATGAGGAGACTCTTCGCTCGAAGATGAATCTCGCAAATGGAACCGGAGAGAGATTCGACGGAGCCTCCTCTCCCAATTACTCGAACTTTCATCCGACGGTCAAGCCGGTGAAATTATTCCGGTGGTTATGTCGACTTCTCGGAGGACTTCGAGGGAATACAATCCTCGATCCTTTTTGTGGCTCTGGGACGACCGGCGTCTCCGCAATCCTCGAAGGATTTCATTTTATCGGGATTGAGAGAGAACCTCGATATATCCCAATCATCAAAGGTAGAATCGATTGGGCCCGCGAAGAATACAAGAGAGAGAACGCTCAATTATCTCTCTTCTCGGAGGTCTCATGATCGGAGAGACTACAGAGATCGAGAGACTTGAGGCTTCGATACTAGGAGAGATTACGAAGATCTCCCGAGGTTCGAAGATACTCTCGGATCTTGTTGTTTCGATCGAGCTCGCGAGAAGCAAGCTCCGAAACTTAATCTCCGCATATCGTGTGAAGGTTACACAAGAAGAGATAGACTCTCTAATCTATGCTATCATATACGATAATGCATTATCGGAGAGAGACATCCTCTTCTCCTTCGATATGAGTCCGAAGGATTTCGAGGAATGTACGAAGCGATTAAACGAGCGAAGGAGACAATCATGATTGAGGTTTTGTTAGTAGTCGGAGGGATCCTTCTCGGAGGAGGAGCCGTCGCTCTTATCAAGGGAGATAAATCCTCCGATGATAAGACGAGCCAAGGACAACAAGAAGTGATTAAACAATTGACGAATCTCGACGTCATTAAAGATCTATGCTCTTCCGAGAAGGTCACGAAGATCGAGGATAGACTCTTGTGTCGCTCGATGGCATGTCTCGTCTATTCGAGAGGGATAGACTCTCAAACAAGCGGGAAAGAGTGTGAGGAGATCTCGAATCTCGCGAATTCAATCTCGATTATGGAATATTGCAAAGATAGATTTCAAGATGAGACAACGTGCTACGATGTTTTTTGGAGAAGGAAATGAGCCTTTGCGGAATGGCCAAAAGACTTCATTATCTCCGGTCGAGAAGCGATAGAGATCCTCTTTCTTATTTCGTGCCTACTCCTCCCCAAAAGGCATATCTCGCCGACAAATCGGCGGTTAAAGCACTCATAGGCGGGAATCAAGTAGGGAAAACGCTCGCGACGTGTGCTCTATTGCTATATCATTGTCTCGATCGTCATCCATATATCAAAACGGATCCTCCCCCAATCGAAGCCTGGTTAATCACTCATAGTCATGAGCAATCGAGAACCATTCAACAAAAGCTCTATGATATGATCCCAAAAGACGAGCTAGATCCCTCATGTGAGTTTGTGAGAGGAAAAGGATTTCGAGGATTGGCTCCCGTGGTCAAATTCCGAAACGGCTCGATAATTCGCATCAAAACGGCGAATCAAGGGCTAGGACTCGCATCCGCTTCGTGTTCTCTCGTATGTATCGACGAACCGGTCGATATTTCGACGTATAACGAGCTTTCGGCTCGCGTTTCGAGAGGAGGAGCCGGCGGGAAGAGAGGGACAATCGCTCTCTCTTTGACGCCGGTCGGAGGAGTGGATGTGACCTATCTTCGAGACATGATCGAGCGAAAGATGATCTCCGCTCATAGAGCTCCTTTAACCGTCGAAGCGACGACGCCGATCGGACTCCCTCAAGGATACATCCTCTCTCAATCTCAAATCGACAAGATCGTCGAAGGTTACCTCCCATATGACCGCGCGGCTCGCGTGGAAGGTTCTTTTGATGTCGCTCCTCAAGGAGTGATCTTTGAGAATTTCGAGGATGAGATGATCTCTTCTCAATCCGTACCGAAAGGAGGAGACTATCGATTTTGTGTCGGGATTGACCACGGCTCGACCCCTGGATCGCAAGTCGCGATTCTCTCTTGTGTCGATATGCGAGATCCTCAAAATCCGAGAATATACGTTCTCGGAGAGTATGTCTCCGGTCAAGCTCCTCCGGAGCATCATGCACAAGCGATCCTCGATCTTCTCAAGAAACACGGCGTCGATCCGAAGGTTTGCAAATGGACGGGAGACGGAGAGCATCGAGGGAGAGGACAATATCGAATGTCCAATATCCTTTTGATGAGAGCATTCGAATCGATCCTCGGTTATCCTCCGCGAAATCTCCCTTTTACGGTACGTCAAGCGGTCAAGAAGAGACACTCGGTTTATTTCGGAGCTTCTCTTCTTCATGCGATTATGTCTCGTCGTCATTTCTGGATTCGACCGGAGTGTCGAGAGACGATCAAGGCAATCCGTTCTTGGACTCTGGGACGCTCTCAGAGCGTAAACAGTCGTAATCCCCATGGACATAAAATCGACGCGCTGAGATATGGACTCTTGCCCATCCTAGACTATAGAATTACAATTCCTCAAAATATAAAGGTGTTCTAATGTACTCCGCTCCTATTCCTTCCAAACCGACCGCTCCTTCGGATTCCGATGAGAGACGATGGCAACACTCCGCGCTTCGGAGACGTCTCCTTACTGGTTTATGGGAACAAGATCTCGAAGATGAGCTCCTTCGTCATCTTCCGACCGATCGAAGAGAGGCTCTCGGAGTCTCCGATATGTCCTCAAATGCTTTTGAGCAAGTGACGAGACAATTATCAGTACTCTATCACTCCGAACCGAATGTCTCTCATGACGAAGATATATCGGCTCTCATAGGGAGAGAAGGATTCGTATCAAAAGCCGGATACTTTCAGCTAATGCAGAGAGTCCAACAAATGACCCTCGGGATTCGAGAGATGTTTGTGAGAGTGGATGTCTCTCCTCATGTTCCCGGAGGAGTCGCTCGCGTCCCTGGATTATGTTATCGACCGGTGACTCCGGATTTCGTAATTGCGGCCGCGTCCGAAGATGCTCCCGATATACCTCTTTACTATCAAGAACTCCGTCTCCGAATGGATCCCAAAGATCCGAGCTCGTCTCTTTGGACATGGGACATCCTTGACATTCGAGACGAGAACAATCCGCTCTTCGGTATTTACGAAGCGACATCGACCGGAGGCGTCGGAAAGGATCTCTCCGTCGAGTATATGGGACATGAAGCAATGAGAGGAGACGCGTATCCTTATCGATCAAAAGAAGGAATTCCCTTTCTTCCCGTGGTTCTTTATCATGCAGAAAAGACCGGATCCTTGTTTAACGCGTTCGACGGGGCACAATTACCCTATGGGACATTGACCGCCGGCGTCCTCTTTTCCTTCTTTGTACATTGCGTCCGAGATAATTCATGGCCTCAAAAATATACGGTCGGATTGATGCTCGCCGGTTTGTCTCAAGTTGAGGGAGATCTCCTCGGGAGACGAAGCGCGATCTCGACCGATCCTTCTTCGATCTTGATGTTTCAACCCGATCCCGACAATCAAGGTCAACCCTTGATCGGCTCTTTTACCTATGCGGATCCTCAAAAGTTACTCGAGAGTATCTCATCGTATGAGTATCGAGTCGCGACGGCCGCCGGTATTTCGAGCGAAGTCCTTCGACAATCCGGAGATCCAAGATCGGGTTATGCTCTTTCCATCTCAAGAGAGGGACAAAGAGAGAGCTCGATTCGATTCGCTCCTCAATTTCGAAGAGGAGATCAAGAGATGATGTCGAAAAGTGCGATGTTATGCAATCGTTTCCTGGGAACCTCTCTTCCCGAGAGCGGTTATCGAGTGAAGTATAACTCTCTTCCTCTCTCTCCAGAGGAGCTTAAATCTCAGAGGGAGGATGTAGTCCAGAAACTTTCGGCCGGATTAATCTCACCGGTGGACGCAATGAAAATTTTAAACCCAGATCTTGACGACCTCGAAGCAAAGAAGGAGCTCGATCGTATCCGCAAAGAGAGAGCGGAATTTTCTCTCTAATACAAAGGAGACATTATGGAAATAGAACACGAGGGAAAGACATATATCCTCAAATCTCAAGTCGAGAGTATCATCAAAGAGCGGATCGGAAAGGTCGCACAAAGAGCGACCGTCGCGGAGCAAGCTCTCGAAGAGGCTCAAAGAAGAATCGAGAAGTCCGAGAAAGCAATGAGCTCGATCGATATACTCAATCAACAATTATCCGAGATGCAATCGAAACTTTCTTCGAGCGAGCAAAGGTTCGAGCGTTATCAATCCATATCGAAGCATGGACTCACCGATCCCGATCTCATCGAGGCGATCGAATGGTCATACGAGCGAGCTCAAAAGAACGTCGGAGACAAAGAGAGACTCTCCCTCTCGGATTGGCTCGACTCGCAAGTCGACAACCCCGACGAAGCCCCAATAACGATACGTCCTCATCTCCGAGCCTTGAAGATAGCCTCTACTCCCGACGAAGCTCCAAAAGAAGCGAGAGACGTCTCAGAGGCTCCGCAAATAGCCGAAGTCGAAACGGCTCCTCCTCCGAGATCCAATGTCGGAGCGATTCCGGCTCCGGACTCTCCAAATTTTCTTGATAGAGCTCTCAAGGATCCGGAGTTTTACGCGGCGAATCGAGACAAGGTCGTCGAAGCGTGGAAAATGCGCAATCGTCGAAAGGCTTAATATGTCATGGCCTTTCGATTTGCATTTATCAACCCCGAGGTCGGAGCTTCCGATATGAGAAAAGCGAATCTAACCTCACAAATAAACGGAGAGAGAACCGGTTTTACATTACCGGAAAATTATCAATCCGGATCTCTTCGAGTGTACTATAATGGGATTCGACAAGTCGTCGGAGAGAATTTTTCCGAAGTCAACGCGACGACCTTCAATCTCGATTTTACTCCTCAAGTCGGCGATCTCCTCGAAGTCGACTATATTCCATCATAGGAGAAACAATGACCCAAAGAGACTATCAATCCCTTAATGTATATCCAGCGTTCAAGACTTTTACGGTCGGCGATGCTGCGTGTGATGAGATCCTACTTCCATCCGCTTGTAATCAAGTCTCGATCGGATGCGATGGAACGAAGATTTATCTCGCTCAAAATGGATATGAGGACGGAGACGACATCGACACGAATGATAACGCCTTTATACCGGCCTCGAATTTCTTGATCATTCGACTCGGAAAAGGAAAGAACCGAACCAATTCTCTCTTTGTGCAATCATCGAGCGGAAATGTCAAGGTTCATGTGATCCTCGAAGAGGTTCCATAAAAGATTTTTTACTTATAGGAGACTAGAGAAAACATGTTTTTTCATTGGAGATAATAACCTATGGGTTCTGTACAAATAAAAGGCGATCAGATCGCCAATGCCGCGATTGTCGCGGCCAAAATAGCGAGCTCGGCCGTCGGGTCAAGTGCTCTCGCCGATTCTAGCGTTACCTCTGCGAAGCTCGGATCCGCTTCCGTGACTTCTTCGGCTATCGCGACCGGTGCTCTCGATACCGCTTCTTTCTTCGCGAGTGGCGTTATTTCGACCGCTGCTCTCGCGAACGATGCAATTACCGCCGACAAGGTCGGAGACGGAGAAATTGGGACAAGTGCTCTCGCGGCTCTTTGCGTTTCCGAAGCCAAAATAGCGAGCGGAGCAGTAACTTCGAGCAAGCTCGGAACCGCTTCGGTTCAAACCGCGGCCGTCGGAGATGCTCAAATCACGAATGCGAAGCTCGCCGGATCCATCGCGGCCGCGAAGCTCGATCTCACCGATACATTCGATTTCTCTTCCGGTGTTCTTCGCGTAGGTACTCCGAGCGGATCCAATGATGTTCCCAATAAATCCTATGTCGACAATGTCGCGGCCGGTTTGAACGTCAAGGAAAATGCGAAAGTCGCTTCCGATGCGAACGTAGATATTACTAATCTTCCCGCGTCAATCGACTCCGTGTCTATGTCAAACGGCGATCGTTTCCTTCTTTTGAATCAAACAGACGCCACCGAAAACGGCGTTTACGAGTACTCTAGTAGCGGTTCAAGTGCTTCGCGTACCTCTGACATGGACGCAAATAGCGATTTTCCCGGAGCGTTCCTCTTTGTATTGCAAGGTAGCCAAGGAGACGCCGGTTTCGTTTGTACCAATGATAGTGTGACTCTCGGGACAACCTCTATTACATTCCAGCAATTCACCGGTCTCGGACAAGTAACCGTCTCTGGAGGCCTCCAAAAGAGCGGTGATGACATCTCAATCGCTGATTCTGGCGTCGTAACCGCGAAAATAAATGACGGAGCCGTAACTTCCGACAAGCTCTCAAGCGACTCCGTCGTCACTAGCAAGATCGGAGACTCTCAAATTACGCAAGCGAAACTCGCCAATGATAGTGTCGGCTCCGCTCAAATAATCGCCGCGGCCGTCGGCTCCTCAGAGCTCGCGAGTAATTCCGTCACCGAAGCCAAAATCGGATCGGCTCAAATCAGCACCGTGAAATTGCAAGATGCATGTATCACTAGCGCGAAATTGGGATCCGGTGTCGTCTTGACCGCGGCCGTCGGAGACGCTCAAATTACACAAGCGAAGCTCGCCAATGATAGTGTCGGCTCCGCTCAAATCGCAGACGCTGCGATCAACGCCTCCGCGATGTTCTCGGCCGGTGTCGTCGATTCCAACGCTCTCGCGAGTGCTTCGGTTACTTCCGTGAAGATCTCCTCGGGAGCCGTCGGAACATCCGCTCTCGCGAGTGGATCCGTAAATTCCGATAAGCTCGCTTCGAGCTCCGTGACCGCTGCGAAATTGGGAATTACCTTTAAGCAAGAAGGAGCGGAGATCGTCGGTTCTTCTACTACGACAATCGATCTCGCTCAATCCCTCCCGAGTGGCGCGCTTAATAGTGTTCTCGTATTCAAGAACGGTTTGTCTCTTCGCAATATGACCGCTCTCGGAGACACTGCGAGTGACAACGACGAATTCCAAGTCTCAGCAGACGGCGGAGCGGTCGGCGTGGCTCGCATAACCTTCGGAGGAGCCCTCTCCGATGGCGATGGACTCATGATTTGGTATTGGTATTAGTATCGAGATCAAATAATTGTATTTGGGGGGAGACTTTTGTCTCTCCCTTTTTTATTTCTCCGTTGAGAAAGCGACATGCTTCGATTTGACGGCGTTTAATTTCTTCGGTGCGGCCTCTAGTCCTCTTTGGATAACAGACGAGCCGTCCTCCCTCGTCACGAGCGATTAATTCTATAATCATCTTGACCTCTCAATTGTTATGATATACTATAATCGAAAGAGGGTACGGTCGCACCGGCAAAAGCAGATAGCCCAGAGAGCACGTTTAACCCTTCACATATAGGAGCCATCATGGCGACAACTAATCCGATTACGTTTGACAACGTATCTCTATCCGGTGGTCTCGTTGATAAATTGCGTCTCAGCGCGATGATTTCTCAAGAGATCAACCTTCTCCTCAAAGATACCTCTAACCTTCGAAACACCGGCCTAATCAGCTATCAAGGCTCAATAAACGGCCTTGGAAGCGATACCGTTCGCGTTCGTCTCGCCGGCCTCGATGGTTATGATTCTATGGCCGCGGCGACCTCCGAGAATCACGATCATTCCTCAAATACTACCGCTCTTACTATCGACAACGCCGATATTGCAGCGGCTCGACAGTACATCATATACGAGATGGACGATCTCGCTGCGATGACCGGTCTTTCCGGTGGGCCCGACATCGATCCTTTCCGAATTGCTCGCTCGATTGCAATGTCCTATGAGACTCGATTCGCAGAAATGACCGGAGCGGCCGCGGCTCTCTTTACAAATAGTGCGGGTCTTAATACTACGACTCTCTCGGTCGATGACTTCTTCGACGCGATCTTCCAGCTTGAACAAGCTCAAAATCTCGGATCCGTAGCCGTCGGAGCTTCGGGCCCATTCGCGGCCGTGCTCGCTCCAAAAGCCCTAACCGAGCTACAAGACAGCCTTCGCAATGAGACCGGAAACGCAATCTCAAGAATGCAGAGCTCCGCGTCCATGCTCGAAGCGAAAGGAGATAATTTCGTCGGAAACCTCTTCGGTGTTGACGTATATCGCTCCTCTCATGTAAATGAAAATGCTTCTTCCGGCTACGACAACTATATGCTTTCTCCGATGGCTCTCGGATATGTCGACGGTATTCCTCAAAACATTCCAGGTTCTTCGGACTTAATGCAAATGGGAAAGGTCGTCGTGGAATTTGATCGCCGTCCAATGAGTGCGAGCACGTTCATCGTGGGTCATGCGTATCTCGGAATTGCGAAAATCCTTGATACAAAAGGCTGTAAGATACTATCAGCTCGATAGACCGTTTATGTCGGAGACTAACACTCTAGTCTCCTTGTGACGGTCTCCGACGCCCTATTTCAAAAGGAGACAACATGACAACATATGATTCATTCGCCCAACCTTGGGAAGAGAAAACAACCCAAACGACGCGAATCCCAAGAAAGGCCAATCCTCGGTTTTTCTTTGCTCACAATCCCGAATCTTGGGAGACGGTTATTTTTGAGATGACACAAATAACAGAGGACAACAAGAAGAAGAAGGTCTCGATCCCTCTGCTTCTCCCTATTCTCTCATCATGTCAAGAAGAACCCGGCGTCAATTGTACGCGTATCGTAAATGGAAGGATTGACTCATCCATGATGCGTACGAATATGCAAGATCAAGGATGGACAATCATCGATCCAAAGAAACATGATTATCTTCGAGTATATCCAGCTCATAAGGGAAACTATCATACTTCGAAATGGATCCGACTTGAGAAGGTCGGGAGACGAATGATTGAACACTTCGATCAAAAAGCTTTCGACGAGTGGCGACTCTCTCTTGTTGCGGAGGGACATCTCCCTCCTCCTCATCCGAAGATCGCGGAGCTCCGATTGATCTCGATGAATCGAGCAATGTCTCGACTCGAAAGAGATCAACATATCCCAGAGGTCGAGATTCGACTCAAGAAGAAACAAAAAGAATATAACGATACAAGAAAAGCGATCTCTCGCGCGGAGAAGTTAGGGAGGGATGCTTATGTCCTCAGATAAGAAACAATCCGCTCTTGATCGAATCGCTTCTCGTATCCGACAAGCAAACCCTAATCTCACACATCAACAAGCGCGAAAGGTTCTCGAGACTCATCTCGAGAGAGCCGATCGCAAGAAGGAGAAATAATGGCCTTTACAGATAAAGCAGAATTCAAGATTCCTCGTCATATCGTACAACCCGGAATGGTAAATGCTGAGACGATAACCACAAATAAGACTCTTGTATATTCGGACTCTCCCTATCAATTATTGCGAAACAATACCGGTACACTCGATTGTATCCTTCCCGACTTCAAGAACGGCGCGTCTTTCTGGATAAAGAATAGAGCATCGAGCACAAATAATATTGTCGTCAAGGACGGAGACGCGAACACAATCGCGACTCTCGCGGCCGGTGAGGCTGTTCATGTAGTGTCGGATGGTGCTGCGTGGTGGGACGTAATCAAAGGATAATCGATGTCTCTCTCTACTCCCTACGCAGCACAAATTCGAACCGTCGAGCTCCTTGAGAGAGCTCGTGCCCAGGTCACGAACATCCGATTTTATCGAGATGGATCTCAAGTCATCCCGACCGGTGCGACATATACTCTCAAGAAACCGACCGGTGCGGATATATTGACCGATCAAACCGCGTCAATTGCCGGGAGTGGAACCGTCTCTTATTCTCATACCGCGGAGCAATTAGCAGAGAGCGAGCTTCTCGGAGAAGGATATATCCAAGAATGGACGATAACCATCGACGGAGAGGACTTTATCTTTCGAAGGATGGCGTCTCTTGTACGAAAGAGACTTTATCCCGTCGTATCCGACATCGACTTGACCGCGACTTATAGCGACCTCGATTCTCTGAGACCGAGCTCTCTCTCTTCGTATCAACAATATATCGACGATGCATGGTATCAAATCTTGAGACGGATTCGCAATCGTGGGATGGGATATGAATACCTCATGATGAGTCCAGAGGCTTTCTTCGAGTCTCATCGACATCTCTCTCTCTATCTCATCTTTCGAGACTTTCATTCGTCTCTCGGACAATCGAACGGACGCTATCTCGATCTCGCAAATGAACACTATCGACTCTATCGTGATGACTTCGATCAAATCAATTTCATATATGACGAAAATCATGACGGGAAAGCAGATGACGCGGATACAAGAACGCGAGGTCAACCGACGATCTTTCTCACTCGACCCGGCGTCAATCAATACCGAAGAAGGAGATATTAATGAGCGTCTCCGTCTCTCAAGTCCGATCTTCTATCGCTTCGAATGTCGATGCTCTATCGGGATTTCGAGAGGTTCGGATGCTTCCAGATTATTTTGGGAGAGCTCAGAACACGATTGCACATCTCGGGTTCTCCGTCGATATTTCTGCGACGAATGCAGAGAATGAGAGACAAAGGACTCCAATTGGGGCATATTGTGAGAGCTTGGTTCGCGTTCGATTTGCGTATCGGATACGACCTCATGACGTCATTCTCGACTATGGGAACGCGCTCGACAAAGAGCAAGAAGTGATCGCGGCGATATGTGCGAGAGACTTCAATCGAGAGATCGAGGTTCGGTTCCTTCGAGCATCGAGACGAGCTCCGGACTCCCAAGAATATTTAATCTCGGAGATGGAATTCTCCGCTCTTCATACAATATCTTTATCATAGGAGAATTAAGTGGCTTATTCTACATTACCGAAAACACGTCGAGACGGCACCATCCGATTAATCGACGGAACCTCAGTTACTCCGGTCGAATTGACCGTTAGCTTCGAGGAAGGAGCGTTCTCGATGGATACTCCGAAAGAGGCTCAAACCGTCATAAGGGATAGAGGAATCATATCTACGGTTCGCAAGGGAGACGCGGAGCCCTCCGCGAGTGGCTCTTTCACTGCTTACTTTCGACAATTCACCGATGGATCCGAAGCCGGATCGATCCTCGATTTTATCAATCAAACCGGAAATTATTCTACAAATGTTTCGACCGGTTCAAGTGGGACTCCCTTCGTCGAGTTTTATTGTATCAACATCGAATATAAAGCCGATGCGACATCTCTCGGAGACACGGAAACACATGAAGCGACTCTCTCTAAATGCGTTTGTACGGCGTCATTCACCGAAGGAGATCCCTCGTCTTTTACGATCAATTTCACTTGCTATGGTGGCGTAGCTTATACAGCTACAACATAACCTTCGACAAAATAAGGAGACTATATGAAGGTAAATATCAGCAAATGGGGAGGAGAGATCGAGCTTGTCTCTCCCTCTCTCGCGACTTGTTTTGAGTTCGTTTCTCTTTGGACTACAGAGAGCGACAACGCACAATTAGCGAGACTATGCTCGGGAGCTCTGGGAGTATGTCTTGATCATACGAGAAAGCTCCCAAAATATCGAGCCGGTTCCAGTAATCCGAGAGACTATGGACACAAATGTCTTGATCGTCTCCTCGAAAGCGGAGTGACGGCCTCGATCATCTATGAGCAAGGAGTGACGGCTCTCTCTTTCATGGCGACGAAGATCCCGACGGAAGAGGAGGTCGACGAAAAGGCAAATTTTTCCTCTTCTCCAGATCCGGACATCTCGATCGATTAGAGCTCCTCATCTCTCGGAGATGGGGACAATCTCCGACATGGTTTCGAAATCTTGACTCCGATCTTCGAGCTTCTCTCATTGCTGATTATATTTTGGAAAATGAAGATCAACAAGCGAGAGAAGAGCGTCGATTACGCTATAATAGGAAGCAAGTCGAGCGAATGAGAAGGAGAGGAGATGGCTAAGATTTTTATCAAACAAGGAAACGCGGCCGTTGGCGTCTCCGATGAGCTCGAACGGATGGTCAATAATCTCCTCGATGCTCTTCCTCTTTTCCGTCGATTATTTGAAGATGCAGTCGAAGAGATATATCAAGATGCATATAGACAATGGCCGGTAAGAACAGAGAGACCTCGGACGGGAGAAGAGAAGAAGAAGATGACGCTCCGCGCCCTTGAGAGGAGATATGGAAAGGACGGAGCATTCGCAATCATGACGAAGCTCGAAGAGACACAAGCGAAGAGATTCGAAGATGATACTCAAGTGATTGTCTCAAAGAAAAGCCAGGATTCGAAGAATAAACTCGAGAGAGGGATTCTCATCGACGGAGAGGATCTCGTCGCTTTTGTGAGAAATACCTCTCCCTATGCATGGGCTATTAAAACGGGCCCCTATACTCTCAACGAGCTCCCTCTCGGGTCTCGAACCTCAAACGAATTGTTATGGGATCCCATGAAAAGAGCCGGTGATAAGCTCGTTAGATTGGTCACGCGTGATATGATAAAGGAAGCTAAGAAAAGGTGATATATGGCCGGTGACGTGAATAAGAGCGTAGAGATTACCCTACGCGCCAATCTCAAACAACTTCAATCCTCTCTCGCTCAGATCCCAGAAATGACAAAGAAGGAGGCCTCCCAGATGACGAGGGCTCTCGCTGCGGAGTTTCAAAAGGCACAAAAAGCAGCGAATCGAGCGGCCGCGGAGTCGAAGAAAGCAGCGAGAGCGACCGCCCAAGAGTACAAGAAAACCTCCGAGAAGATCTCCGATTCCTTCAATCAACAAGCACAGGCCGCGAAGAGAGCTTCCGAATCTATGGTTACGGATTTTGGGAGAGCCGATGATCGAATAAAAGCGACAAGGAGACAAACCCGAGAGATGGGAGCGGCTCTCGGGTCTCTTGAGGATGTGGTCGGCGCGATGAGTCCGGAGCTCGGAGCATTGGCCTCCGAGATAGGAACATTGGGTCAAGCGGCGAGAAGTGCTTCCCGTGCTCTCGCGAGTGGTAACATTGTATTGATTGCAATCGTCGGGACAATCATCGCGGCGGCCGGTGCTTATACGCTCCTCACAATGAGATCCGAAGCCGCGAAGAAGAAATTCGAGGAATTTACGAATAAAGCGAAGGACTCATCGAGACAAGTTAATATTCTCGCGAAAGATATTGAGAATCTCTCTTCGACGCTCGACAAAGGATTAGAGACTCCGAGAAGCGTCCGAAGAGAAGCAATATTCGAAGAGAAGAAGCTCATGAGAGAGCTCGGATTATTGCAGGGAGATTATACTCAAAAGGAGAAAGATCTCGCCGATATCCGAGAAGGTGCGATATTACAGCAATTGAAAATTTCCGATGAGGCTCAAAAACTGAGAGATATAGCGGAGGAAAGAAAGCAGAAAGCGATTGAGAGAGTCGATCTTCTCGATCAAGAATATAGAGAGCTCTATGATATACGAAACGCTCTCGCATTAAACACAAAAGAGAGAGCGGATGCCTCTACAAGATTAAACGAAATAATCGATGAACAAAAACAATTAAGAGAGGTTATTCAAAACACCGGATCGACGCTCAGAGATATTAACGACATAGAGAAACAAAGAGTCCAAACATCGAAACAAAACGCAAAAATCGAAGCGGATATAATAAAGGCAAGAGACAAACAAAGAAGGATTGACGAAGCGAGAGCGAAAGCGGAGAGAGAACGCACAAAATTTATGACGTCAATAACGGAGCTCAATTCGAAAATAAATACACTCGAAGAGGAGAGTCTCGCCCTTTCGGATTCTCTGCTCTCACAAGAAGAGCAGATCAAGAAGAACGCACAAAATCGAAGAGACGCTCTCGACGGTCAATTAGAATCAATGATTGCCCAGGTCGAACAATTAGAGCTAACAGCAAAAACCGAAGAACAAGTCGCTTTCGCAGAGGAAGCGAGACTCGACCTTGAGAGAGCCTCCGAAGCGGTCAAGAAGTCCAAAGTCGCGATAACAGAGCAAGAGAAGAGAGACCTCGAAGAGATCAACAAGAAAACCGAGGAGCTCGTCAAGAAGCAAGAGAAACTCTCTCAAATCGCGGCTTTACGTGTGACATTAGAGGACGCGGCTCTCGATGCATATCTCGACGCTCTCCCGGCATCTCAACAATTAGAAGCACAAGAGATACGCCTCGGACTCGCGAAACAAGACACAATCGATAAGATTCGAGAAGCGACGGAAGCGTCTCTCGCAAGTGCAGAGACACAAGAAGAGAGAGACATGATCGAAGCAGATCGCAAAAAGGCGATGTTCGCGGCCGAGGCTCAATATATTCTCGCTCTCGACAAGCTCCGAGACGATGCACATCAAAAGCAATTACAACAAACCTTTGAAGGAACAAAGGTTTTTCTCTCTGGTATTTCTGCAGCGACAACGGCTTCTCTCGAATTATTAGAGAAAAGCGGGAGCAAGAATAAGAGATTGATAACCGCTTTATTCATCGCCAATAAAGCCGCGGCCGTCGGAGAGATTGTCATGAACACGGCCAAAAGCATAACGGCGGCCGGTGCTCAATTCGGGCCCCTTGCTCCCGTCGCGATTGCTGGATATATCGCCACGGCCGCGGCTCAAACAGCGATTGTCATGTCTCAACAACCTCCGAAATTCCATATGGGGGGTATGATCGAAAAAACTCCCGATGAGAGAGTCGTCGTCGTCAAACAAGGAGAAGCGATCCTTGATCGTGCCACGGTGAACGCTCTCGGAGATCAAGGAGTCTCCCGTCTCCAAAATGGACAAGGCATGTCTCCGGAGGTTATTGTCATGAATCCCTACAAACATTTTGATCGCTTCATACAAGATCGCGCGAGAAGCGGTCTCTCGTCGTCACGAAGTGCAAGGAGAGGTTACTAATGGCAAATGTTACCCCTACATATCTTCGAGGATTTCTCGTTCCTCTGGGACTTGATAATTCGAATCTATGGATTAATGAATCGAGCTTTACGGTCGGAGACTCTATCGCCGGCGATCCCGTCGCGAATCAATCCTCTCCAATGAGACTATATGCAAGCGGGAACCAGATCACCGGATCGAACCTCACGATCAAGACACAAAAGTCCGGATATGCTGGCTTCGGAGCGGGATTCATCTTCGAAGATGAGCAGACAAGCGTCAATTATGGGAGAGATCCTCAGAACACGATCTCCAGGTTCAAGAACATCCAATATTCAACATCTCTTGTCACCGGTAATTATGGAGATCCATCCGGACTTGACACGGGAGACGGAGATCTTCTCGTCTCATACAATAAAGATGATTCCATCAATCGCTCGATACGCGTCAAGAAGATTTCAATTGATGATTCGAGCGTCGATAATTCGGTTTATGTAGAGGATACGACCCTCTCATATCCTCTCCTTTCTGGAATATGTGTTCTTCCCAATGGAACATATCTTCTCGCCCATCTTGTCGGAGAAGATGACGCGGTCAATCTTCGGACGTACTCTTCGAGCGATGGGGAGACATGGACGCTTCGAGCATCAAAAGCATTTCGCGAATCCATCGAGATCGGAACGGCGACCGGAGCGGGAGCGGCTTATGAGAATCACAATCCGCAAAGATTGAGAATCGCTCAATCTCAAGGAGTGGTTCTTGTGATGATCGAGACAATATGGAATAACACAAGCGCGACTAAGCGAAATCGACTTCTCCAATATTCATCGAGTGATCTCGGAGGATCTTTTGATCTTGTGACGACGGACGCGGAGCTCGACGATCACTCCTTCCGAAATATTGCTCTCTATGCTCATGACGGATTGTTTCGGTTTACATATTGCGGAGCGACCGATGAGGTTCATTATATGACGCTCTCGTCGGGATACATCTCTGCTCATAAATTGAGAAGTGCTTCGGCCTATGTCGTGATCTCCTTGGCGAATGTCACCGGAGGGAGCGACAACTACATGACGGGAGGAGATGTCGCAGCGTGGACGGATGAGGGAGCCTCTCACATGATCATAACAAGGATTCAAGGAGGGAGCGGAGACTATCGCATCTATTGGAGCGGAGACGCGATCTCTTTTCGTGTGATGGGATCGGATATTTCGGGAAGAGGTCGTTTCTTTAATACGCTCGACGATTCGAGCTCAATCGAGAAGTCCTTCGGATTGTCATGGAGCGGGAGATCGGTGATTCTCTTCGAGCCAGTCTCGACGGCGACCAATTACTCGATCTCGATGATGATGCTCGGAGGATACTCTTCGATTACTCTTCCGGCCGCGTATTATACACAAAACGAGGATGCAGAATGGAATCGGCTTTCGTGGGGATTGACGTATCCAGGTCTCGACCTCTATTCGAATTTTTCGGGAGTGACGACTCTCGGATTGGGAACCGAAGCTCTTAATTCGAATGGAGTATTACTCACACGACAAAAGAGATATAGCGTCTCTCCGTCGATTGTGGGACTCCCGACGAGCGACATAATCGATCGAGGTTTTATTGTCAGAGCTCGAATCTTTTCGATGACCGGAGGGAACACGACCACAAATACGAGAGGAGTCAATCTTCGACTTGATGACGGAACAAGCTCTCGCGAGATCGAGCTTCGTATCACTCCAACCGATATAAAGCTCCGAGATGTCGCCGGCTCTCTCGACGTGTTCTCCCTCACTGGTTTGTCTCTCGATCATGTCGATATAATGATCGCGATGAGTGGTCGAAATTGCACGGTATATTATCGAGACATTGATTCTATCTCAAATAAGAGGACATGGACGACAGCGGGAACAACATCGACGCTAACCGTCGGAGGAACCGTCTCCGCGGAGACTCGTATTCGATGGGGGAATCTTGCCTATGCGAGTGGGACACTCGATACGATATGGAGTGAGATAGTCGTCGCGAGAGGATTCGAGATCGGAGAGCAGATCACAAGTTTTTCTTCTCCCGGCGATCTTTTCCAAAGAGCATATCCTCCGACCGGTCAATATGCATATGTAGCGGATAACGTTCGAATATCAGCGACGGACGGAGCGACATATGAGGGAGACTCCTTCTCAATCGAGCCTACCTCAAATTACAAGATCGAGAACGTGTTCTATTCTATCTCTCCGACGCGTCGCGTAACATGGAGATCGGCGAGCGTGATCTCGGGAAATGTTCCCGAGCAATTTATCGCTCTCAAATTGGATCCGGATACCTCAATCCATCGAGACGAATCTCTCCCCAATGATATAGTCGGGATCCATCTCTCAAATATCAATTTCATAGATGCGAAACTCGAATATTACTCCTCTGCTTCGTGGACGGTTCTCGATACCTTCAAGACGTCGATCTCTTCGGAGTGTCTTGTCGAAGGTCGAACCGTACGAGGAGCGAACACGGCTCCCAATCAACCCTACTTTCGATATAATGAATGTGCCGGATGGCGTGTCAAGATTGAGGTCGGAGAGGAATCTTTCGTCTGGAGAACGGTCGTCTCCAATAGCGAAGGACGCTTCGGAGGGACGTCGACCGGTACGAAACAAGCCGTCCTTCTTCTCGATGAGTCTCTCGTCGGACTCTCTCCCTCTGAGATCGAGCTCATCCCCAATTCGATGACGCTTCTCGTCAATCTCAACGGATTGAGATTCGAGGCTCTCGGTTTGCGTATCCTTGCACAATCGACCCTTGAAAATTACGCTCAAATTGGATTGATGCATGTCGGGAGCGTCTTGATTCCTGGCAAACAATATCAGAGAGGGAGATCCATCTCTATCGACTCGGGAACCGAGAGAACAGAGACGCCTGATGGGATTGTCTACGCAAAAAATCGGAGACCTTCGAGAAGAACATTTCGTATCGCGTGGACGGAGGGAATTGATGTGACGGATCTATATGGGAACAATCCAGATCCGGATTTTTGGACGTCATCGAGCACGGCCGGAGCGGAGCCGATCGCGATTGCGAATGACGTTCCCGATCTTCTTCAAGGCCTCCTCGATTATCTGCAAGGAGCAAAGGATCCGATTGTCTATCTCCCTCTCATCTCGAAAACAAGCGATCAAAGAGAGCTACGTCGAGAATATGAACAAGCTCTCGTCTCTTTGGAAGGAGAGATTGAGGTCGAGAGTATTCTCGGAGACGAGCTCGTCTCAGAGAGCGGAGAGCTCCTTCGAGTCGCGACAATGATATTACGGGAGATCTTATGAGGACTTTCGCTTCGTATGAGTATCTATCGACGGAGATATGTTTCCTTCTCGAAGTCGATATTGGTGGAAGGACATATCGCTTCTCGACGTTCCCGATCTCTTTTGAGTATCAAGGAGATTCGATCACATATGAGGGAGCTCTCGACAATCCAGATATATCGATCTCGCTCGATGAGGTCGGAGATATAAAGCTCTCGCAGTCCTCGATCTCGATGAGCGTCGTTTTCCCTTTTGACGTAGCCTCAAGACAAATGCAAGGAAAAGGAATCGACCGAAGCGAATGTCGTCTTTATTATGTGACGACAAAGAGGAAGGAGACACAACAAGATTTCAACGAGAAGATCCCTCTCTTCTCCGGAGTCATCGTGGATCCTATTTATGGGTATCCGAGATTCGATTCGGGATATGTCGAGTTTTCCATCGAGAATACAATCACGATCTCCGATCAATCTCTTCTCCGTCGGATTGTGGGAGAGAACGCGTTTCTCTCTGCGACGACCTTCTCGCAAGAACCATACAGAACGGGCCCGATCTCTCCTCCCGTGGATCCGGACGGAATCACCGAAGTTATTCGACCTCATCTCGGGAAATGCTCGCCGGTCGTCATAGGATCTCCCGGTTCTATCGAAGATGATCTCGGAGAGAATTACGGTTTTCCATCGACGCCGGCTTATCAAATCGCTTTCCAGAATAGCGGCTCTTTTCCTTCGTGGTATGTCATCGCCGGTCATCCGGTCGCAGCTGCGACCGTGGACATATATGACAATCAAGGGAACGTCGATTCGAATAAGACCGTTTATCAGCAAGTCGGATCGAAAGGTCAAGTCTATTCTTTCTTGAGATTGACCTCTTCGAGTCCTCTCGATCAAACATACACGATCAATAACGATATAGAGTATTGGGTTCGATGGGATGACGGAGGAGGACTCGTCTCTCCTTATGATGTCGGGAGCTCGCTCGATGGGGGAGGAGACCTCCTTGTCTATCTCCTCGATTCGATACAAGCGGATTTCGATAGACAAGCATTTTCGAGTGTTCGCTCTTTGCTCAATCAATACAAATTCGCCGGATATATCAACGATCCAGAGATGAAATGTTTCGAGTTTATGCAGAGATATATTGTTCCTTATCTCCCGATCTCTCTTGTCGCCGGCCCTACTGGATTGTATCCGGTTATCGATCATCGCTTCGATGATACATACAACAATCC
>JAAOEI010000273.1_pt1 | contig 20564 bp, 27 predicted proteins | sample 7059261 | NCBI WGS metagenome assembly JAAOEI01 (sample SAMN14008812, study PRJNA610033) | viral metagenome | isolation source: viral particles filtered from seawater | place: China: Hangzhou Bay, Yangshan Deep Water Harbour | collected 2017-10-31 | reverse complement strand
CAAGCGCGGAAGTACGCGCCATTCGTCTAAAACAGTTGCCATTATATTTTACCTTGTTGAGCTAGTAGCACCACAGCAGCAAAACCCAAGGTCATCAGAAAGATGAACGTGACGCTGCCGTAGATGATGAAGTTTTCGATTTTCTTTTGCCGTGCTTTGGCCGCTTTCTCAGCCGCCAGTTTGCGCTGCTTGCGTGTCTCGGCACGCATCTTGAGAAGCTCCTGCCAAGCGGAATAGCCGCGTGCATGTATGACAACAGCGCGAAGCTCGTTCTCCATATCCTCGGCTTTTTTCTTCGCCACAAAGCTGTCTAGGGCTTCCTCATTCGCCGAAAAGCTGGAGTTTTTCTTTTTGTTGTGGGCGTTCTTGCATTGGTCAATGCTGTCGAAAAGCGAGCCAATCTCTTTGCCAAGAGAGGCAATCTCCTTACCCGCAGCCACACCAGCCTTGATAGCTGAAAACGCAGCCATCCCTGCTGTAATCGGGTCCATGTGGCTTTACCTTTCGAGCATCCTGTCGAGCTTGGCGTCAAGCGCGTCGAGCCGTAGAATTACGCGGTCAATGTCAGTGTTGGCCTCGGTTTTGGTGAGATACTCTTTGGCCATTTCTTCGCGTGTTTTGTTGAGCAAAATGTTAATACGGTGAACTTCCATGTGAGCATTGCGCAGCACATAGCCGATCATGGCAATGCCAGCCGTTAGGCCAGCGCTCCAAAGCACATCAGGGGTCATGCTTTTACGTCTTCATAATGTAAGCCAGAGCCATGTAAGCGGGGCGATTGTCTATCGCAGTGCCAGAGCCAGTTGCACCTGTTGTGCCGCTGACTGTGTGCGTGTGAGCGCCAGCGCTGTCTATAGTGATACCTGTTGTTGCACTGTTGGTTGTCGCGTTTGAGCCAGAGCCGTCCCACCCGTCAACGCCGCCACCGCTGTCGCCTTGCGGGATTGTGTGGCTGTGGCCGGGGTCTGTAATGCTGTGCGTGTGCGCCCCCGCTGAGCTTGTTGTGGCGCTAAAGCTGTGTGTGTGGCTTGGAAGATTGGCCTCGGCAATGGTTAGGCTGTTTGTGCCGCCTGTGCTTAGCTCGTTGCTAGAGCCAGCGCCCATGATGAACTTATCTCGCAGATCAGGCGTTCCCGATGAACCATCACACAAAGCCCAGCCCGTAGGGATCGCCGAAGTCTGACCCGACCACATGACGATCACACCCGCTGGCACAAGCGATGTCTGGCCGTCTAGCAGGTTTAGCTCAGCCGCCGAAGCTGTCACCGCTGTGCCGCCTAGCGTCAGGTTTGTCACCGATGCGTTTGTAATGGTTGCGCCTGTCATAACCGGGCTGGTCATGGTGTCTGTGCCGACTTCCTGCTTTTTCAGCATAGCGGCCATTTCGCGTAACGAATTGTTGATCCCGCTGGGTGCGCAATTCTCGGCGATGTCGATAGAGTTGATGTCTGTGTTGCTGGCGGCGGTCGCGCTGAACTCGCTTATCTTTGTGCGTGGCATTATTCAGTTTCCTTTTCTTTGGCTATATCCGCGCCAGCTAGTCGCAGTAGGGTTGCCGCTTCAGAGCTTAAAGCAGTGCCGTCCTGTGCAAGACGCTGTAATTTCGTTAGATCGCTTTTTGCCGCTGCGTTTACGGCTTTTAGGAAAGTCTCATTGGTGAGCGCTCTAGCCGACAGATAAAGACTGCCTGATGCGATACCTGCCTTTAAAGCGTCAGCGATGCCTAGCGCGGTAAGGGAGGCTGTTGTGATAATCGTGCCAGTGTTGGAAAAGTTTCGCTCACCGCCAGCGCCTTTAAAGCGAGCAACCGTTGTGGCTAGATCGTCCAACTCACGCCGTACAGATTGCGGCACGTTACCGCTTGTCAGAACAGTCTTCGCCGGGTTGCTCATTTTATTCCAGTTGGTCAGAAAGCTCGACGCTGAAAACGCTGTTGTGCCTTCCGCGCCAGCACGACCTGCTGATGTGTCACCCAGCTTTTTAAGGATGGTAGAGGAAACCGTAGACCATTCTTCTTTCGGCAAGCTTTTCTTTAGCTGCGTGAGCGCCTTCACGCTACCTCTTGGGCTATTGTCCAACGTCATGCCAACAATCTTGTTGTATGCGCTCGTCTCCGTTTTTGCATTTGCTACGTCCTTTATGACGTTATCAATACGCGCTTGCCCAGCACGGTAGAACTTGTTTGCCCTTTCAAACGCTTTCACCGCATCTGGCCCAGCCGCTTCTGCGGCAAGTCGCATGTCATCGGTCAGAGAAGCGTAAAGCCTTTTCAGGTGGGCTTCCTGCAAGTCTGACATAGGGCCATCCATCTTGCCGATGCTTTGCCCGATATTTGACCGTAAATCTTTCAGTAATTCGTATGGCATGGCGTTTAACGCGCCGTTTACCTCAAGATCGCTAAGCACTTTCTTAAACTTTGGGTTATTTAAAAACTCGCCGATCTTCGGGTACTTCGCGCCGTACTTCGTCAAGTCTTCCAATACGCCAATCGTTTTCGGTGCGGTTACAAAAGTGCTAAACCCAATCTTATCGTCAACGGCGTTAAACAACTTAGTGGACTTGTTCTGAAAGTTGCTGACGAAAGCAGCAGCCCCGCGCTGCGCGGCCTCACCAGCTGCCGCATCTGTCGTAGCATCGCCGACTTTAGCAGTGGCCCGGTCTAACACGTCACTCATTTGGTCAGATGTGCGGTCTGCGGCTTGGGCAACGCGGCCAGTTGTAAACGGCACTTTCTCAAGTGTCGCCTCTAGCAAAGCACTGCCGCGCCCTTGCATACCAAGAGTAGGCGTTACGTTGATCCGCGAAGCAGCTTGCGCAGCCGCTTGCTTGTCAGGCATTGCGCCAAGGCGTAGCAAGCGGCTAAGCCCAGATGATACACCAGCAAGCTCTGGCACAGCCACCTCGCCAAGCATTAACGCATCTCTAGCGGCTTTACGCTCTTGCGTGCGATCCCCGCCAAAAATGTCGCCAAGAAGGCCAGCACCGCCGCCATACACCAAACCTAAAGCGTTCAATGGTAGCATTGCCGCGTCCATCGCACGCTGCTTTAGTGGGGCGTCAAAATCGCTACGGGCAAGAATGTCGCCTATGTTTTTGCGGAAAGGTGCGGAAAACTCTGCCGCCGTATCACCAAACCTGTTTGGCGCTTTAGGGCTATCCGTGGTGTCATCGTCGGGGCTGGGAAGCATGTTTACTCTTGCGAAAGCGGCGTTTCTCGCTTTACGCGCCCTTATGCGTTGGGATGCTGCTGCTCTTGCTTTTTGCGCTGCGGTTAGATTTTCAGCCATTAGATGCCTCCCTTCTCAAGCCGTTTTTCTATCTCTCGGACAATAGCGGCTTCTTCTGGTGAGCCGGGGGCTGTCTCCAAAAGGGCCGTATCTAGCGCGTTCAAGGAAAGGTTACTGTAGTCCGTAGCGCTATCTTCTGAGCCGCCACTATCTTGAGATATGCCGTCCTCTTTATCTAAGCGCCCGATTAGCTCTCGCAGTGTGCCAGTATTAATTTCTTCGCCGATCACTTCAGTAGTCAGGCCAGCTAAAGTGCCGTTTTCCTCAAAATACCTGACTTTTTGCTCTTTCTGCATTGCTGCGGCTTTCATCATATTAAGCACTGCTTTTACGCGGCGTAGATTTTGCTTTTCGTCCAATAACGGGTTGTAAGCTCTGGCTAGTAAGTTCTCGCCTTCTTTCTGCGCAAATTGACCGCCAAGGATTTCTTTGAGGTTTCGGGCTATGACTTCTTGTACCGCTTCCCTAGCGTCTATGGCGTCAGGGTTTGTATAGGCGAGTATAAAGTCAGGCATAATGCCCACATCATAGCCAGTTAGGTTCTTGCCCGACTCTAGCGCTGTAACGACTTCCTCTAGTTGCTCAGTCAACTTGAAAGCGTCTGCTCGACCCGTTGTCGCCCATGTATTCGCAATCGGCGCAAAATCTTGGTCTTGTCTCTTTTGGCCAGCAGTCGGATCACCCGCGTCCTTAAGTTGCAGGAAGTCAACAAACGTACCTGTGTAACCACCATCCACAGCGGTTTCATAGTTTTTCTGATCTGCTGTTTTGCTTTGGTTTTTCAGCGCGAGAAATTCAGGATATGTGCCATCGGGGTTGTCTGCCTTAAATAGCGCAAACTCTTGAGCTAGGGCAGAAGTAGATGTGGGGCCCGCTTTTGCCGCTGCTTCGTTTTTAATAAAATCGTCATAAGTGCCGTCTGGATTGCTCTGTTTCCAAAGGTTAAACTTCTCCATAAATGTTGACGGCGCTCTGTTTTTCAAAGCCAACTCTGCCGCAGCTTTTGCCCTCGCCTCTGCACGCCCTTCAGCCGCAATCTGCGCACCTTCCTGCATGTACCCCGACATAGCTTGCCCCGCCGTCAAGCCGCCGCTTTCAGCCGCAATAAGGTATTTCTGCGCCAGCTTGTCACCGCCCTCTGCCCTTTTGCGAAGCGCCTCAATCGTCCTGTTGCGCGTGAGGTTTTGCTTCCGTTGAGCGATCCGCGCTTGCATGCGCTGTGGTAGGCTTGCATCAGGGTTAAGCCGCAGCGAGTTAAGCCCCATCGCCAGATTGGCGGCTGTGTTCTTGAAGCTATCCCGATTGTAAAAGCGCTGCCCTGTTTCGCCCTCTGCGCCGGGCTGCATCTTCTGCAAGCCAAACAGGTTAAGCAGTGGTGTGTTCTGTGTAGCCATTTTATACGCTCCTAACTCATCGCTGATGCCGCTACCGTGAGGTAATCCAGCAAGCCCGGCTTCTTGGTTTCGACATCCGTTTGGCTTGTTGGCGCGAGACTGCCCAGCCCAGCCGCCGAAAGCAGCGCGTTTAGCTTGGTCATGTCAGCCGCGTTTTGCTCAGCTACCAAGGCTTGATTGCCTTCCAGAATTGCCTGATCTGTAGCTTGCTCAAGCCCCCCAGCACCTATGACGTTCTGCGCTAAGCCTTGCTCACCTTGCAGCAAGTTCACCAAAGTGTTAGCGCCAGTGTTTACCAGCCCTGCGTTTCTGGCGTCTGCATCAAGTAAAGCGTTGGCCACCGCAAGCTCTCGATCTGCGTCACGCTGCATCACTGGCGCTAGTATGCCGCCTATCGCATCGGTTACACCTCGGCTCAAGCCAGAGCCAAACGCAGAGTTGTCGCCAAAGCGTCCACTGAGGTTAAACTGGCTGGCTATGTTGTTGGTCGCATCTGTTGCCGCCGTGGTCAGCGCTTCGCGTAACTGTGGCGCAACTCGCGGGTTGAACGCAGACAATGGCTCTTTGCTGATGGCTGAACCGCTGAGCAAGTTTGATACGCCGCTTCGCGCTGGGCTGAACGGGTTGCTGTCAAGCAGGTTGCTCAGCGCGGCTATGCCTTCTGTCTGCGGCGCAGTCAGACCAGCAACACGCGGCCCACGGTAAACCTCTGGGTCAATGCCAGCGGCCAGTTCCATAGACTGCGTAATCGGGGTGTATTGCCCAAAGCCGCCCTCAAGGTCTGACATGACGTTTGGGGGTAACGTCTGCGTTGACGTTGTTGTGTTTTTACCTGCGCCCATCGTTTAAAGCTCCATCTTGTAGGCCACATAAGCCTGTTTCGCGCCGTAGTTTCTCACCCAGCGTTCCCAAGCTCGGCGACCATAACCTTCGATCCATTTGCAATCGTTTAGTGCTGCTTGCTTGCGAACCTCGCTCACAGCTAAGCCAGCCCATTCCTTCATCCGCTTGCCGCCGACAAAATCGACCACCATAGCTTTCGCTTGCGGATACTCAGCAACCCTCGTCGTAAAGGCTGCTACAATCTGTTTTTCTTCTTCGTCTATCGCCAGCCAAACCAGATAGTCGCCAGAAGCAACACCTTCGTAAACGTCATCCATGCTGATGACTTCCGGGCTAAGCCGCACAGCCTTGTCCAAATGCGGAGCTATATGCTCCCACATCAACACCGCCCTCTGCGGCGAAACTGCTTGTATGATCATCCAATCACAGCGTACACAAATGTGCGGTCTGTCGTGCTTGCCGAAGCATGCGTTAGCGTAAAGCTGTTTTTGCTTCTCGCCGAAACATGCACCGTTTCAGCAGCCGCGTTAGCCGTGGTCGGCATAAGCAAAATGCAGCTATCAGCGCCTACCTTATAGTCAGTGACCGTGCTTGTCGTAGAGCTTGCGGTTAGCGTCACACTGCCCAAGTTGTTCTGCTTGCCGTCCATCATCAAGTTGACCACTTGCGCAACTTGCCGTGGATTGCCGCCGTTTGTCGGCAGCTTGCCAAATGTGTTTTGCGTCATCGTCTGCCTTGCACCGCTGTCTCAGCCGTAATGCCTAAAGCGTTCTGCCAGTTGCCCGTTATGTTGACGCGCACACGATGGTAGCGCCCATTGGTTCGCACCCGGCAGTTGTTGTTGTCATCAATAGCCACCGCGCTCGTAAAGCTTGGCGTTTCCACTTGGCGGCTGCGTGAGCCGACCTGTGAGGTAACAGTCAAGGCCGAAGACGCGCCAACGGTTGTCACATACGGCGATATGCTTTTCACCAAGCTGAACCGCCCCTGCGCTGGCTCAAACTCAGCAGTCTCAAGCACCGCATCTAACGGCGTGCCGCTAAAGTTACACAGCTTGTTGTCCTTGCTTGCGCTAAGCTGGAAGCTACCACCTTTGTAAGCGCGGCTGTCGAGCGATGTAGTAAGCGCGTCTATGCTTGAGTTGATGTTGTCTAGGTTCTCCAAAGACTGCCCCAAAGTGAGGCTTACACCGACAAACTCATGGTCAACCTTGCCAAGCGACCACTTCTGCAAAGCGTAGTTATAAATCAGCAAGCGGTTAGGCTCGGTTGAGTTGCTACTTGGGTAGCTCCAAATCACGACTTGCCGCAGCGGGTCTATCGCAGAGCTAATCCTGTCAGCCGCGTTAAACTCCAAGTCCGATGTGAAAAACTCGTCAACCTTACCAGCGCCGATAGGCACGCTTTGCTGACCGTTAAAGAAGAAAAACCCATCGTCGCCGATGTAAAATATCTGGTTTGGGCCAAGCGCTGCAATGCTGCCGGGGTAGGGCGTGCCTTTCTGCTCAATAGTCTCAAAGCTGAACACCAAAGGCGATCCAACGTATTGCATACGCACAATGGCCTTCTCGCAAAACACATGCCCGACTTCGCCGCCAACAATGCCCATCACATGCCCGGCGTTAGGGATGTCCTGCACGTCAGCTTGGTTTGTGCCAATCGTATAATCGACAGGATTGTTAAGCTGTGACCAGCGCACGCGATCAGGATGTGTACCGCCGCCGTAAACCATGTTGCCCGTCACGACAAAGTTTTTCACCACGGCGATGTAGCGTGCGCTGGGCGCTGTCGAAATGTCGCTGAAGTTGCTGCTGCTGCCTACCGTGAATTGCTGCAAGGGATGCCCGGTTGAACCAGCCGCGATAACATAGCCGCCGAAGTCGATGAACTGCCAACGCTCGTTAGACGCTAAGCTGTAAGCGCCGCTGGTGCGCGTCACATCGTCTAGGTTGTTGTTGGATGCGTTCTGCTTGTAAAGCTTGGTTTGGTCGCCAGCAAAGTTCTGCACTGTGCCGATAGATGTTTTCGTTGAGTGGATGCCTCTGATGTAAGCCGTAGCTGCGCCAGAAAAGGCAGACAGTGAGTTTAGCGGTGCATAGCCCCTTGGCTCTGGCAAAACATTGTCGGCAACAGTCGCACCTGGATTCTGCAAGTCAGGCTGGTCGGGGAGCCATTCGGCAAAAGGTGTCATGCTGCTTCACTCCAAGTAATGTCGGTGTCTGTCGCGTCTTGCCACACTGAATTGCCTACGCCAGCGCTTTGCTCTGCCCATGAGGCAGACGTTGCTTGTTGGCCTTCCCATAGCAACCGCCCCGCCACCGCTGCGCTGCTAGACGCTGTAACCGCTGCCGTACCGTTCATCGTAAGAACGCTTGACGCAGCAAAACTCGACGTTGCGCTTAAAGCCGTGCTTGCGGGTTGCTGCAATGTCTGCGCTGCGCTCATAGCGCTGCTTGCTGTCAGGCTTGCGGAAACTGCATTGGTCAGCGCGGCGGCTGATAAAGTTGAACCTGTTGACGCCAGTGATGCAGTGGCTTGGGCTGTAAGGCTTGCGGAAACGGAAAGCGAACCACTGGCGGCAAGCGTGGCTGTGCCTACTTGCACACCTTCCGTGATGCGCGAGGCTGATGCCTCTGTGATGCGGCTTGCGCCGCTTTCCGTTATGCGAAAGCCTTCAGGCATTAGTTAGCCTCTTTATTGTCTTCTAGTGAACCTGTCAGCATATTTACAAAAGCCTCACGCCCAACCGCCAGTTGGTCAAGGTTAAACTGAGCGTTACTTAGCTTTCGGTCTAGGTCTTGGATGTGGTTCAACATGACAGATTGCTCCGCTGTGAAGTCATCCAAGTTGTACTCTACGTCATTGACTGTGATGGTTTTCTTTTCGTTTTTTGCCATCGTTAGTCTCCTTTATGAATTTGCTGTGATTGCCGCGTTCACCGCAGTCATATCTTCTGAAGTCCAGAAGTCCTTTGCCACCATTAACTTTAGATGCTCTACATTGCGTGACACAGTGTCAGTCCAATCGGCATCTTCCATGTCTTCTGGTTTGCCAGCGTTTAGCAAGTCAACAGAGTGACCCATTGCTGTGTAGTGTTGTGCGATTTCTTCTGTGGTAGGTGTGTCAGTCATGTTTTTTCCTTATACGTTTTCTAGGGCAGTTACTTTTGCTTCTAGAGTTTCAATACGATCCATTGCTTCTTGCAGTGCTTTGACTGCTTTCATATAAAGTACACTGTACTTGACCGATTTAGTGGTGGTTTCAAGTGCGTTGCCATCTGCATCTTTGTCTACTCTGTCGCTAACAAGGCCAGACATACCTGCCGTTTCAACCTCTTGAGCGATTACGCCAAGCCGCCAGTGTTCATCGCTGTCTCCATGAGTTTCAACGTCATCGTTGAATTTAAACTTACGCACTTGCAGGGCTTTGATGTCATCCCATTGCGAAGATGCATCAGTAATTTGCTGCTTCAACTTTTGATCTGATGTACCACCATAGCTATTGTCGTGGTTATCAATATCTCCATCAGACCAAATGGCGCATCGCAACGTAGAACTATCAGAACAGTAGACAAAGTATTGGCTGTTGTTATCAGGAGCAGCATCAGACATATTTAGCCAAAGAATGTCAGGGCTTGACCCATGCGTATTTTGAAACTTTGTATGATGCCCACCTATAGTAGCAAGAGCAGTAGTTCTTCCAGAGCTATCTATATGCACCCTAGGATTACCATCCCCATCAGACAGCACGATGTTGTTGCTTGAGGTGCGGATGTCTAGGCCGCCTTGGTTGCCTGTATAACACCCAAGAATAGTGTTTTTACCGCCAGTGCTAACGTGATAACCTGCGTTACGTCCTATAAAAGTATTCTGCTGTGGTGTTGTTGCAGAATAACCCGCCTGAATACCCACATATGTATTGTTAAAAGCGGTCGTTCCACTATACCCAGCCTGATACCCCACAGCCACGTTGTTTGATGCAGTGGTGTTGGAGTGCAAAGCCTCACGACCAACGGCGACGTTGTATGAACCAGTTGTCGTAAGCTGCATAGCGTGACTACCTACAGCAGTGTTTTGCTGTGATGTAGTCGCTGTCAGAAGTGCCTCTGTCCCAAAAGCCGTATTGTGTACGCCTGTCGTGTTATTTGCTAATGCAAGATAACCAACAGCAGTAAGCGGTGAGCCTGTGGTGTTGTCATATAAAGCACGATACCCCACGGCTGTGTTGCCGTTTGCGGTGGTGTTGGATTTTAACGCCTCTCCTCCAATCGCTGTGTTATAATCTCCAGTAGTTACAGCAACACCTGCTGCCCTACCTACAAAAACACTCATGTCTGCAGTAGTCGCAGCAAGCCCAGCATTAGCTCCAAGTGCAGTATTATTGCCACCAGAAGTTAATGCAGTTAATGTGTTTAGCCCAACAGCAACATTGTAGTTTCCTGTTAAGCTGCCATCATCAAGTGCAGCATCACCCAACGCCACGTTGCCTGTACCAACAGGATAATTACCATCCAGCTTAATCGTGCCGCCATCGACTGACAGGTTGCCAGCAACAGTTAAACCGTCCGTGACCGCTGTTCCTGTTACGTCAATACCTGTGGCGGTCGTCGCCAGTTTGGAGCTATTGTCGTAGTATAATGAGGCAGGGCCATTTGTTGTAAATAATGCTTTAACTTCTGCCAAAGCAGCATCCGCTAAGACTACATTATTATCTGCACCTATGATTAAATCGCCAGTCCCAGCATCTTTGATAATTGAGTTTGACCCATCATGATAAATCTGTAGGTCAGACCCAGTACCAAAGACAGCCTTATCATTATCGCCAAAACTAATGTCGCCTGTGGTTGTCATACCGCCAAACGTAGGTGAACTAGATGTCGTAAGCGCTTGGTTGATGGCTTTGACCGCCGCAACGTCAGCCAACTCGCTGTCCATCAGTGCGCCAGCGGCGGTTACAGATGTCGCATTAGTAGCATAGCTCTTTATCTGAGAAGCAGTTACTTTCTTTGACGTACCGCTTTCATTTATCTCGAACTCATTCGCATCAGCTACGCTGGACGCCGCCGTTAAGTCACTTATTTTCACGCCCATCCTAAAGCCCTTTACGCTATCGTCAGATCAATCGCGCCAGCCGCGAATTGCAGCACATCCCCTGATGCCACGCTCTTTGCGGTGTCCATAGCTCCATGCCAAAGCAAATTGCCCGATGAACTTGCGTCAAAAATGCCAATGTGCGTGACCGTGCCGAAGCCGCTGCCTGACGCCGTAAAGCTGACCGCACCGCTGTTGGCTGTCGTGCCGCCAGTGCCGCTTGCCGTATCCCACGACACGCTCTGTCGGGAGTATCCGTTGCCCGACACCTCAGTGCCGCCGCCAGCATCGTTTGGCGCAGATGTAAACAGAGCGACATACCAATTCGTAGGGCGTGTTGCCGTGCCTGTGGTCATTAGAAAGTTAAGCAGAAGGTTTTCTGCGTGATCGCTTAAAGCAGCCATTTTGAGTATCCTTTGCTAAACTGCGTAATCAGAGCGCATGACAAGAGAACCGCCAAACTTTGCATCGTCTGTGTCTCGTTTCATTTCGCCAATCGTGCGAGAAAACACCTGATCGAATTGCGCAGCGCGTGCGTCATCCATCAGGAATACCGAAGCAGCCGCCAACGCGCCGAAAAGGTAAGCGTCAGGATGCCGTGTAAGTATTGTGTTGGTCGTGTTGGTTGAGCTAAGCGCGTCTATGTCATCGCTATAGATCATCTCAATCGTCAACACGCTGTCAGGGATAGGCCGCAAGCCAATCGCTGTGCCGACCACCGTGTAATACGATGGCGTGCCTGTGCCGTTGCTTGGTGTTAGGTTGTAGTAATCATATGACGTTGCGTAGTCTAAAACCTTCACCGGGTTAGAGTTTATCTTAATGCCTTGGATTTTGCGCAAATCAGTTGGCAAGTCGATAAACTCAGCGCCAGCAACGGTTGCGGCTGTAACGCGCTTTACCTGTGAGCGAGTGTCAAGTTCACGACCCATGCGTGCCTCTGCAAGCGCTATAAAGTCGGGTATTTGAGCCGTCAGGTCATCACGCGCCAGAAAGTTGGCCACCGATGTCTGAAGCTCAGCATAGGTCGTGATCGCCATTACACTGTACCGCCAGAAGTTCTAAAGAAACGATTGTCGTAGTCGTTCAGCCATTTGCGCCAAGCTTTCGGGTTCTGCTTGGGCTGGCCAAACTTCTCTACAAGTTGATAGTAAAGCGGGGCAGGTATCTCAGCGACCTTTTGCTGGTGCTTCTGAGTGTTGCCGATAAGCGAACCGGGTCGCCAGTCGTTTGCCTCACGCTTTGCTGCGTCGATGATTGGATCAACGTTTATCTCCGTGCTGACATAGTTGCCGTCAACGTCAGAGTGAAAGAATGTCTTTTTGCCCTTCTCAGGGTCAGCGCTGATAAGCTTTTTCATTAAGTTCTCCGCATAAAAAAAGGGCGACCGAAGCCGCCCCTTTGGGTCTTGTGAGTAGTTTCGCTTATGAGCCGTTCAGGCCGATAACCGCTGCGTGCGCTTTTGGCGCTTTCACGATCAACGTGTACTCAGACACGATTGCGAACTTGGTCGCGTCACCAGTAGATGCAACGTCAGACACGCTGAACATCCGACCCGGCAGTGAGCCGATGCAAACGTAATCGGTGTCGACCAGATAGACTTCTGAGTTTGGACACTGACGGTCTACTGTCACAGACAATTCGCCGAAGTCTGACAAATACAAGCTAACAGAACCGATGATTGACGCCTCTTTTGGCGCAGTCATGGTGATCTGGTTGGTTGCGACTGAGCCAGAAGACAGACCAGAAAAGTTCTGCTTGTTGGTTGGCGACATAAGCAACATATTTGGTGAACCGCCGTCACTGTATGCAGCAAGCATAGCAGCGTCGATTTTCGCCAATGTTAGCGCAGCCGCAGTACCAGTCAGGTCAGCAGCGTCAGAGCCGTCACCAGTTGCAAATGCCATGTCAGACGGCTTGTCACCGTTTGTAATCCAAGTGATTAACTTGGCAGCTTTGCGTGGGTCAGAGCCAGAACGCGCTTCGTTTTTGTAAAGCGATTTATTTATGTCTCTACGCTGCTCAATTCCTTTGAGAACCTTAATCATAGCCGATTCACGATCACGGCCAGCCTTATCTACAACGTCCAGCGTGTTTGAAACGCTAGCTGCTTGTACGCTGATCTGGTGGTAGTTCCCAAGGCGGGTTGTCGCCGTAGGGTTGACATAAGAATAGTCAGCGCCTTCGTTGACATAGTTTGTGTCAACCGCCGCAGCAAGTTCTTGGACCTGCCATTCATGGAAAATACCTTTGGTAGTCTCCTTTTGGGCATTGCTTACAAGTGGGGTTTCGTCGGGGTCGATGCGATAGATCACATCACTCAGGTCTTCGCGCTCGCCGATGGCTGAAGCGCTAGTAAAAGTTGCCATAATGGCCTCCTAAAAGTTAGCGGGTTAAGAGGTATTCGACAGCGGCATTGCGGCTGCCCGACTTCCTCAGTTTGTCAAAAGCCTTACGCTTTCTCTCTGTTGCAGAGTTACCCACAGGCTTAGGTTGCCCACTCTTGACCATCTTTGGCGCTTTCCTGACCTTCTTCTTCGCAATCGGTTTTTGCTCTTGCAAAGCGTCAAACTTCAGTGCCTTGCGGGCCATGTCCACAAGACGGCTATCCATCGCCAAAGTGTTGATAGTCTTAGTGGTGAACCCCTTAGAACTGACGTAATCCACGATTTGCTGCTTTTCGCGGGAAGCAACTTCTTGGTCACGCCACTCAGGGATTATCTCTAAAAGCTTTTGCTGCTCAACTTGGATGCGCTCTTGCTCTAAACGAGCCTGTTCCGCTTCCACCGCTTGAAGCTTCTGCAAACGCTGGTTTTCCAGAATTTGCTGCTTGTTGTACTCAAACGGGTCGTTTTCATTAAGCTCAAGCCAATACTTGTCATCTTTCTCAGGATTAGCTTGCTGCAAAAAGTCTTTCATTGCCTGTAGCGTGTCAGTGTATTCGACACGGGTTTGCTCAAAAGACGCTTTATCCGCTTCTAACGCTTTACGCGCCTCTGCGGCCTCTTGTAGTCTTTTGTCTGCGGTGCGGGTCTTCTGGTAAGACGCAACCAGCTCATCCAGAGTGGCTTCGCCCTCATCACCATCAACCTTCACACTATAAACCTCGACTTCTTCAGTCTCAGGTTCTTCCTCTACTTCTTCAGCCTCAGTCTCAGCTTGGTCATCGACGGCTTCAACTTCCTCTGCTTCCGCTTCGGTCGCCTCTACTTCAGTTTCGGCATCTGGCTCTTGAACTTCCTCGCTTGCCTGCTCAGGGGCGTTATCAATGTTCAAAAGCATATTTACAGCATCATGCTGCGAAAGACTGGATTCGCTAGGAGTACCAGACATAAAAATCTCCAAATTTTAAGGGTTATTTGTGCAAGCCGTCCAACTGCTGTGAGGCCATTTTTCCAGTCTGCACGGCACTCTCAAAGTGACCGCGAAAAGACTGCAAAGCCTTCAGCAAATAATACGCTTGCTCCCGTTCATCGGTGTCTGACGCAGAGCTTTGCTCCCACGCACTGACATACGACTCGCGGATTTCGTCAAAAGCCTCTTTTACGATAGGGTCACGCAAAATGGCCGCAGCACGCTGGCCACGGTCACGCTCGGCTTCTAAATCTGTCATGCTCTAGGTAAATTGTCCGAAACTGTGCCGCCAAAGGCGAGCTTTTGCTGGCGAAGCTGCAACTCGCTTTCTAGCTCAAAGCGGCGCAACTCAAGCTCAGCTTGCATCTTCTCACGCTCTAGCTCTAGCTCGGCTTGCATCTTCTGCTTCTTCAACTCCATCTCAGCTTGGAATTGCGCCATCTCAGCCTGTGCTGAACCGTCAACTTGCTGCTGCTGATCCTGTTGCGCCAAAGCCTGATCTATCTGTTCGCCAGATGCGAAAAACTGCTCGGTGTCCTTAAAGCCAGCCATCTCGGCGACCTTCTTGAGCGTGTTGATGTACTGCGATGGCTTTACGACAGGGTTAGACAAACCAAGCTGCTGCATGATTTGCTCCTGCTTGCCCATGATCTGCCCCAGCATGGCCATCTTTTCTTCTTCGCGGCCACTGCCCAACCCAACGTCAACTGTCAGGTCAAACTCATTGTCCCACGCACGCGGGTCAATGGCGACAAACTCATTGCGAATACGCACAACGCGCTCGCCGTCCTGATGCTTCTGCAAAAGGCACAACACGTTCTGCGCCAACTGGCGGCAACCTGTCTCGGCAAACACTCTGGCAATCATTTCGATTTTAAGTTGAGCGCCTTGGATAGTTGCATTAACAGCCGATGCAGTCGTGCTTTGAAGTGTGCTAGGGTCAAGCCCCATTGAAGCTTTAGAAAAACCCGTGCGCTGATCACGAACCTGATCCACATACTCCAACATATTAAACGCAGCGTTGCCAATCTGCGGGACGGCCAAAGGCTGCACCATGCCCGGCGCACGCATGCGTACAATGCCGCCCGGACGCGACGAAAGTAAGTCATCAAGATTAACCTGCCCTTCCACAGCGCCAACACGGCTGTTGTTCGTCAAATACAAATTGTCTAGCAGTTGCCGCATCACAGTGGACTTGATGATCTGCAAATCCTTCACCATCTCGGCAACAGAACGTCCAACCATGCGGTGCGGCATCAAGATCGGCGAAAGTATGGCAAATGGCACATGGTCAAACGGTTCGTTCTCAAGAATTTCATCGCCATCACCAAGCGAAACAACGCGCCGCAACTCAGGTATATTGTCGCCGTCAAAGTCTACCTTAATGTAAGCCTCAGTGACCAACACCTCGCGCATCGACGGGTCTTGCACCTCATGGCCATCGCCAGCCTCAATATCGCTAAAGCGCACCTGACGCTCAGCCTCATCGTCTAACTCGCTATCACCAGCATGACGTATAACTGTGTCGTAGTCATACCCAAGCTCTACCAGTTCGCCGACGCGCATCTGCGTTCTGTGAGCAATGAATGAGCAATCTTCAATCGACGTTGCGCGGCGGCTGAATATGAGTTCTTCGGGGGGTATATTGTCCAGCTTTACAGAGCCAGACTTGATGCGGCGCTTTACCTCAACGGCATAACGCACATCCATAGGCACATCGACGCCATCATCGCCAACCATGCCAAGCTCGGTAACTTCCTGCGAAACAAGCTCAACGGCAGGGTCAGACAGCAAAATAGTAAGCTCATCCTCAGTCAAACCCTCGTAAGTCTCAGGCTCAACGCGCTCGCTTTCCTGCCAGTACGACTTCACAGCACCCTGCGCAAAAAGCAAAGCATCCTTAAACCAGTCGTGAACCACACGAAAGCCGGGGTTGCTGCGGTAAATCTCAAAGTTCACCAAGTCAGTCGCTTGCGCCGCAGCTTGCACATCCTCTGGCCCACGCGGCTCAAAGCGGCAAAACTCGTCAGAAGACGCAAACATCTTCATCAAGCTCGGCATGATGTACTCAATCGTGTCAGACACCTCGGTAGCGACAACCTGACTGCGGTTTTCCACCTCGTTGCCAAAAGGCTCGCCAAGGTAATACCGCAAAGTCTCGACACGCTCTGCCGAAAACTCGCTTTCGTGGTAATTCACCGCGCTCTGTATTTCGTTCTGCAAAATGCTGCGAAAGCGCAGTTCATCCATGTTAGCCATTACTTCTTAGCTTTCTTTTTGCCGCGAGCAACTTTGAGGTTTGACCATGCGTTTGGGTACTTCACACCACGCCGCTTAGACATGGCCTTGGCACGCGATTTTTGTGACGCTGTAAGCTTAGCCATCAGAGCTATACTTTCCTGTTTTCATGCTGGACTTCATGGCGCGGTAGCTGGGCTTGCCAGCCTTCGGCTTGCGCTTCTTCACCTTCGCCACAGGTTCAACTTTGCGACCAGGATTCGGATTACGGTAAACTCGCATATACATCATTTCAGCAATTCCACGCTTTGCGCGACCAGTAGTTAGCCGACAGTTTGCTTGTTTTGCCCTTGATCCCGCCAGAGCGAGCGCAGTAGCTTTTCTTACGGGCTGGGCTGTTCTTCTTAATGCTCATCTTAGGATCGCCGAAGTTGATCTTCTTGACGGTATTGCCCTCAACAGCCAACACCTCGAACTTCTTCGGCCCACCACGGCGCGGCTTGTTTACCGCTGAAAAGCCATAGCGCTTCTTCGCGGCGGCGATCTTCTCTGCTTTCGTGCGAGCCATCAGGTAATCCAGTTGCTATTGCCGTAGTCCAACTCAGCGCGATACCCGTAGGCACTCGCACCGCCAGCCGCACGCACGGCTTGCCCGGCAAAGGTTAAAACAAACGCATCAGCCAAGTCAGGCGAGCGCAAGCCGCGCTTCTTCATCTCATCCTTACCTTCAGCCTTGAACTTGCCGCTGCTCAGCACCTTGAAACGCAAAGAGGTAAGCTCATGCAGCAGTTCATCCTGATCTGGCATCTGGCAATCACGCGCCTCAAACCACTCACGACACTTAAACCAAAGCTCATCCCGCAAACGCTGATAGCGCGTACCCAAAGCTGGACTTTCGGCAACGTTCACACCTCGCGCTGGCAAACCAAGCTCCAACAAACGGTCAACCGCACCAGCACCAACGCCAATGCTGTCACAGCAAATCTCGCTAGGGCGATCCATGAAAGGCGTGGCCTCATATTCGGCAAGAATAAGACCGACAGTCTCCATCAGGTCTTTGCCCTGCCAACTCTTGATCGGCTCAAGCAAAACATTGCCCTGCCGCTTCGCCAAAGCTGTGCGGTCACTGCCGTACCGCGCCAAGTCCAGCCCCCAGATAGGCGCGACAGTCATCGGCTCGACATCACGCTCAACAGAAGCCTCAACCAAGTGCTTACTAATAAGGCTATCGTCATCGCTCTCAGGGGGTAAACCCAAGACGCGCACACGGTAGATATTACTGTCTTCGCCATATTGACGCTTCATGTCTTCGATAAACGCAGGGTCTACCGATGTGGCGTCCTCACAGCTTACCGTCTGGTTAGACCAACGCTCCGCATTGCGGCCAAAGGCATCGGCAAAGAAGCCAGTGCCAGACGTGGGGTTGCCCACCATGACAGTCTTAGCGCCCTTCGTGGACATAGCACCCTGCCCAACCTCAAAGATAATGTCAGGCACACCAGAAGCTTCATCAATGATGAACAGCATGTTCGGCGAGTGAAAGCCTTGCAGCGCTTCCGGGTTCTCGCGGCGTGACGTTCTCGCCACACAAAAGCTATCAGGGGCGCTCTTGATAACGATCTTGTCAGACTTGAAGTCTAGCTCCTGCTGGAAGCCCTTCGGCATGCGCTGCATCCACTTGTAAATCTCAGGCCATAACACCTGTTCAAGCTGAGATGCGCTGTTCGCCGTACAAGCAACCTTGCAGGGGTAATGCGTGCAGACCCACCAAAGAATGACCCACGACAAAAAGCTGGTCTTGCCTACGCCGTGGCCCGACCTGATGGCAAGCCTGTCGCTGGTCACAATGCTGCGCAGAGCTTCGGCTTGCCAAGCTTGAGGCTCGGCGTTGAGCACCGTCTTAACGAACAGCACAGGGTCGCCGTGAAGCTGCAACAAGGTGTCGGCCAAGGACGGCTGGGTTTTGCGTTTGGGCATATGGATGTTTTGCAAAAAGAAAGACCCCACGGGGGGGTCTAGTTGGTGAGAGGAGTAATCAAATGAAAGACGAGCTAGAAGGGTTCGGGGTGGGAGTGGACTAAACCCAAGGGACACTAGCTCATCTTAAAAGGAATATAATATTCTGCGGGAAGCATGTCAACAGGTAGGAAAAGGTAACGAGGGGGTAGGGGATAGAGGGGGGTATATACATATATAGCCGCCCCGCCAAATCGCGTGCCGGGGGGGGTCTGGCCGATTTTCGCAGAATTTTTGCCCCGGATCGGCTCGCGCTCAGCGAATCGCTCTACTTTTTGGAAGATTTCACTGGAAGCTTTTGTTCATCATCTGAATTTTCTGGCGTAATATCAATAATTTGCCCGTCGTCGGACGCCTCTTGCAAAGGGGCATGCTTAAGAATTGCGTTCTGCTCAGCAATCCGCGCTGCTACTTCGCCAAGCGCCAAGCTAAATTCGCTACCCTCGCCCGTCAGATTGACCTCTTGTGGCACAAATTTGCTGAGCTTTGACAGCGTACCAGCCGCATCTTGTTGAATTTGCTTGGATAATAGCATGTCAAGCGGCTGGCCGTTCTTTTTGCAGATGTCCAGAGCGCTGTAGATTTCTTTGCGCAATCTTGACGTGATATGAGCCGCGCCGCCTGTGCCAACTGGCCGTCCTGGCCTTCGCTTAGGCTTTAATTGAGACATTTATATGTTTTTCCTTGATAAATACTTTGATTATCAAAAATAAGCTAACAATACCAAAAAAACAACGTCTTGGCTCATTTATTTGTTGCTTTATTCATTTATGAAGCGGTAAGATAGTTATATAACGAATCAAAAACGGTAAAATAGGAGTGAGAGAAAATGGGAAAAGAATTAGCAATGACACGCCATTTTGTTGATTGGCTTACCAACTACGATGATGAACCAATTAAAGGTTTTGCCTACTTAGAAGACGGCGATAAAATTGACCCTGAATTTTTAGAGAATAATTGGCATATTCTTGTTGATGGCGACAAATACCGCCTCACCTTAGAGCGCAGCGAATATGAGCGCGATGTTACGCCAGAAGGCTTGAAAGAATTAGAAAGCTTTTTGTTCGAGTGGATCGCCCCAGAAATAGGCGTAAGCAAAATAATCCTAACAAATTCTTGACGCATCGCTTCGCAGCGCTTCACGGCGCTGCATTGCCATGCGCCAAGCATGAACAACAAAACAGGAGTGAGACAATGAAAACATTAGAGCAAACCATTGCAGCAATGCTCACAGAAAACACTGGCACGCATTTTTTAGACAGCGGCGGCGCTTATGGCCGCGCTTGGCAGCAAAACGCTGGCAAAACTGTTGAGGATTTCCGCGCTAAGCCAAGCGCAACCGCTGAGATATATATAAGAGAGTGGAAAGGCCAGCCCAGCGTCGAAATATTACCATGCGTTGACGTTTTTCATCTGCTAACAGGCGGCGCGTTAGAGCTTTGCACCTACTGCGATACTTTTAATGCTTTGCCAGTGGAGGACTGGGACGGCGAATATTCGGGCGTTTCGGCGGAAGGCCAGAGATGGCTGGACGATTACGGCTTTGAGGCTCAAGGCCAAGCGTTCAACACATATAATTGGGCGGCAAAACACAGCCAAGTAATGCAAGGCCAAGAGCTAACATGTGGTGAAGAAAGCTTTATCTTGCTGCAAATACATGGCGGCGCAGATGTTCGCGGCGGTTACACGAACGCAAAGCTTTTTAAGCTTTCCGATTTCGCAGAGTTTTACAACGTAGTTACCGAAGATTGCAGCTTTTCAGATGAAAGCGGCGAAGTGCCGCTTAGCTGGCATGGCGAGTGGATCAACTCAGGTGGCGGCTCAGCGGATGACAGCGACCTTATAGCGTTTGCCACAGCTTGCGGCGCATCATTAGACAATCCACGCATTACCATCGCTGGCGATGCCCACTTGGACATATAAGCATGACCCGCCGCGACCTTATCACCATCGCCAAGCACACAAGTCTAGCCGATTGGCTAGGCGGCTTGGCTCTATTTGTCGGACTTTGTGCCGGGCTATTTTTAACGGGAGTATGAGAGATGACACATGACGCAAAACAAAAAGCGCAAGAAGCGGCAGACAATATGGCAGCACGCGCTAAGTTTTTGGAAAGCCTAAAGGCCGACCAGCGTAAAGCTTTAGAAAAGACCTTTGAGACAATTAGGGATTGCTTGCAGATGCTACACGATTGCAACGATCTTTACGTTTCGGATGTCGGTAAGCTTGAAGCTGCTTTTTGGCAGTTAAACAACGCCTTTATGGATGTTAAGCCGTCAGAGTGGCAGTTAGAAATATTTGCTGAGCATGGCGTGCAATGGCCACCAAAGAAATGACCCCCCT
>JAAOEI010000272.1_pt1 | contig 20626 bp, 25 predicted proteins | sample 7059261 | NCBI WGS metagenome assembly JAAOEI01 (sample SAMN14008812, study PRJNA610033) | viral metagenome | isolation source: viral particles filtered from seawater | place: China: Hangzhou Bay, Yangshan Deep Water Harbour | collected 2017-10-31 | reverse complement strand
CCCCTCAAATTTGCCCTCTCACGAATGCAGTGAGCTGCTGGCGCAGCCCCCCGAGCAGCGCTCTGGTGGCCCGTCACGCCGTCATACCCGCAGCCGGTACCTCACCCCCGCCTTCATCCAAATCGCCGTCAGCAAGCGATTTTGACGCCTTAGCGTCGATATTATCAGCTGCAACCATAGCGGCCAATTCATCAGACGCCTCATCCAACAGCATGCCGAGCCGTTCGAGATCAGCCACCGCCAGCCACAACAAAATCTCAAACCGCTCAGCTGGCGACTGCACAATGTGTTGCTGCTGCCAATAGCCGACCTCTCGGCCGTCGCCAAACACGTGCGTTTTGTGCTCGTACCACGTCACAGCCCCGTCGTGGTTAAAGCAATACGCCTTATCGGTATGCTGTATCTGCCGAGCCGCGGCCGGGCCGTTGGTTGCATAGCCTGCGTAAATCTTTTTGATGTGTTTCATCTGCTTCCCCGTTGTTAATGCAGTGAGCTGCTGGGCTCACACTACTCATACTCAAAGCTGCCAACCGGTCCAATGTACCGGCTGATCAGCGCGTGCACAGTATCGGGTGATTTGCCGCTAACATCAATAACCGTGCGCCAGCGCTGCCGTTGCTCGCCCGGCCTCGGTACCAGCTTAAATCGGTAAGTTGTATACGCGCCCTCCCTTAAAGTGGTTTTCCCTATAGGTGTATCACTATTAGAGATTCTCCCACTTACGGCAGCTTGGTATCCCAAGCTGTACTTTTCGCGCGTTAAACCGTCTAAATCGTACGTTTTAACGTACTTTCCGGTATAAAACTGGTGCATCAAGCGCGGCTGCTCAAAATACAGCCCGATTGTCTGCGCCATATCAGCTACGCTGATTGTCGGCTCTGTATTGTACAGCCCTTGTATCTGCACCCCCAAATCGGCCGTGCCCCAATAGTAGACGGTCGGCGCCGTCTCTGCTGTACGGTCTGCCAATCTCAGCCTCGCCAAGCCCTGCTGCACGTCATCGTCGGCCATCATGCGCCGCACCACTTCGGCCCGCGGGTCGGTGTGACGCTCGCACCCAATCTCAACCGGCCCCGTGGTTGTATTGACAATGTGCCGGCCCTCAAGCCAGCGGCCGCTGGCACTGTGCTCGGCGATCTCAACAGCGGCAGCATTGTTGTGGTGCCTGATGCGGGCGATACTTTCGAGCTCGCGCGGGCTCACTGTCGGGCGGCCGACCATAATCAGGCATGGTGTGGCGACGTGCTCGTTTTTGCCGCGTAGCGCGCCAAAATTGAGCGTTGAGACGTTGTTCGGCAGCTGGTCTGCCACATTGGCCAGCACGTCGTTTTGCGCGATCAACAGCACCGAGCGGTGCAGCATTGATTGCAGCCGTACAAAATTCGCGAGGTTGGCAGCGTTGCTGTTGCCGTGTTTTGCGCTGCCAGCAAAACCGCTTTTGCCGTAAAACTTGCCGGCAAACTGATACAGATTGACGTGCGGCGTCGGCAGCTCGCCGCTGTAAAACCGCATATCTGGCCGGTTGCGACCAAACACAAAGTCAACCTCTGAGGCATCGCGTAGTGAGCCATCAAGCAGCACATAGCTTGGCTTGCCCGGCAGATTGTCAAGCCAGCGCGCGGTGACCTGCGCACCGTCATCGTGCGTGTACAGTTCCCAGATCTCAGACCGGCCGGCCACGCTCAGCGAGCGCCAGATCACTTGGCAAATGTCTCTGATAGCGTCTGACTTGGCGACATCAGGGCCGTGCTGCTTGAGCGCGATGTGCCGGGGCGTGCCCTGCTTGATGCTGGTGCGTATCAGTCGCGTTTTGCGCTTACGGTACTCAGCCTCGTCATCGATAAAGTCAGCGAGCTTGCTGTGCAGCGGGCCGACATGCTGTCGCAACACCTGCCCATGCGCCAGACTGAGCGCCTTTACCAGCAGCTTGCGGTTGGCGTTGATGCGGCCAAGCAGCTCGGCCGCATCTGCCTCGCTGTACATTGACCGGGCGCGCAAAAACTTGGTGTTTTTGAGATCGGTGAGGCTGGCCGTCGTCTTGGCCTCGATGGCGCCGAAAAACGCTTCATCAATCACAATGCAATGTGGCTGGCGCTTGCGGTTGCGCTTGAAAGTCGTCACAAGGTCGGCGTGCGTGACAATCGAGAGCTGGCCGATGCCCTTTTTCGGCTGGTGCCAGCTGCCCGCCACTTCGGGCCAGTCGCAGTGGCCGCATGCCTTGCACACCATTTCGATCGGGTTGAGGCCAAAGCGCTCAGCCTGCCGGGCCGCCTCGCCAAACATCTCGCGGTCTGAGGCGCCCGGGCGCTCAAACAAACAGTGCTGCTTGCGGCTCGTTTTTAGCGCAATAGGCGCCTCGCGCACTGTTAATGCGGCATCTCGCTTGCTGAGCCCGCGCTTGCGGTGCCAGTGATAGGCAGCGAGCTTGGCACGCTTGTGCAGCTGCTCAGCCAGCGCCCGGGTTGGCGCGGCCATAATTATGTAAAGCTGCTCAGCGCCTAGTGCCTTCGCCACTGCTGCGGTGAGCGCTGCTTGGCTCTTGCCAACACCAGCCGCGTGTTGAAATACAGCGCACAGCCGATCGTCGCCGGCAAGTTTGGCAACGTCGTTGAACGTGCGAAACATGTCGCTTTCAAGCTCAGCGCGCACCCGCTCAGATGAGGCGGCTTGGCTCAATGTTGTGACATCGGTTGCGGCATCGGCCGCATATGAGCTGATGCTTTCACAGCGGCCCACCGGCACCAGCGCAAACCGCCCGCGCTGCTCGCGTACCTTGGCAGCTGCAATCTCAATGTCGCGGTAAGCCAGCCGACAGTGCAGTGTGCCGGTGCTCGGCTCAAAACCGATCTCGCTCTCAAGCCGCCGGTCTAGCTCATCAGGGTCGGGGCTGATCTGGCGAAACGCCTCGATAATCTGCGGCAGCACAGCATCAAAAGCCTCGCGGCGCTGCTCGCGCTGGTCTGTCTCGTAATGCTCGCGCGCGATCAGCCACCGAATGCGCAGCATGCCGGCATTGGTCTTGCCGTCAAGCACCATGCGGTTAAGCGTGGCATCAATATTCAAGCCGGCGTACTCGCCCGCCTCGCCGGTGCTGAGGTTGAGGCTGCGCTCTTGTAAGCGATCATCAGCACCGGCAGCTAACGCAGAGCGATCATCAGCCTGATCTGTCTCTGTATATATTTCAGGCTGTTTGATCAGCTTTAATAGATCAGTGTCACCATCGTAATAGGCGAGCCGCTCGCCGGTGTGCGCGGCGCCCTCGCCGTTAACCACCTGCCCGGGCAGCACAAAAATCATCCGCTCGGGTGAATAAATCGTGGTGTCTAGCAGCTTGCCAACATGTCGCACCCCTTTGGCCGACATGTCGTGCTCTAGCTGCACCACGTGCCGTTTGAATTGGGCCGGGGTTAGCGGCGGCTCAGTGTAAAAAAACAGCCTCAGCCGCGGCACGTATAGGTCTGTTTTGTCGTGCACGGTGCCGTGCGAGCCCGTGAACATCGCCACAAAGCTTGTGCTTGCCCATGGCTCGGGCAACACTTCAAGCGCCAGCCACTCGGCGTGCGCCTCGATTGCGCGGCCGCGCAACCAGTCGGGCGCAACCATGTCATCAAAATCGAGAGTATGTAGGTGTTGAGTGCGCTTCGCGTCAAAGCTTTTGCGTGCGCGCTCGCAAAATTCGCCCTCAGGCACAAAGTCGGCCGGGCTGTATAGCAGCGTTAAGCTGGCGTTGCGCGTTGGGTCAGCCTCAAAGCGCGCCAAGCAATCGCGTAGCGCCGGCAGCACTTCGCTGATGTGCTCGATTGGGTAACTGGTGACGTGGCGAAAGTGCCGGTATAGCGCGCCCTTGCGCTCGGCCGCTTTGTTTTTGCGGTAGGTCTGGCCGACTTGATCAAGGCACTTGCGGGTTAGGCCGTAGGTAAAGTTGCCACTGGTGGTGCGGTTGCCGACTTGTACGAGTGAGAGGGTGTCTGTGTCATGGTCGGCATCCAGCATTTTGTTTTTGTTGGTTAGGGGTTGGATTTAACAGCATACAACAGCGAGGCCACGTGAATGCCAGCGCACAACCCCATGCGCAAGCGAGTTTAAATGGTGTTTTAATTCCCTTTTAATCTCCCTAAGTGTGTCGGTAGGGCAACAAAAGTGACGCAATAACTGTCGCAATGTGTAAACATGCTTGCCGATGTTAACCTTTGGCTCTACAAACGCGGGTGAGGCTGGCGCGGCAGCGGGGTGCGTCGTTACCTAATCGGCGCGCTGCTGCCGGCCTCGCTTCGATCGTGCCCGTTGTTGGGCAACCTCCCTTCAGACCAAACTAAAACGCCGGCTCAGTGAGCCGGCGCTTTTTTTCGTGCGGGGTGTTGGGTGGGGTCATGTTTTGAGTGTGGTGATATCGCCGCTGAGCAGCGCCACCTTCACCCTGCCGTGCGTGGGGTGGTGTGCGATAGCGCGGAATGACGGGCCGCCGTCGATGATGTGCCCCAGCTCATAGATGCTCGACAGGGGTGTGCCCGCGGGGACGGCCACACGCGCGCTGTCATGCTCGCGAACGCCTGTTACATCTCTTGTTGTCGAATGCATATCTGGTTCTTTCTTGCTCGGTGGTCGTGGCCTATTTGGTTCGGGGTTGAGCGGGTACGTACTGCCCGCTCCGTTATATGCTCACATATCGCTGAGTGTGGCAACAGGCTTGACAGACCTTTACACGCATAGGCATTACCCACACCCCCACACATAGCGCTTGCGCACCCCGTCAAATCATGCGAAGCATGTTGGCACAGCACGGCTCATCACTCACATCACTGCTGCTGCTGGAGATGCGTGCTGATCTTACCCTTTGAGAGCGCATCGCAATATCCCGCACCCGGTCCGAGGGAATGCAGTCGCCCAGGGCCGGGTGCTCAAACTGCCCGGCGCAATTCTAGCAACGCGCCGGGCACCCTCAATCTGCAATGGGGTTTACATGCTTGAAACTCACAAATTTGATTATCACCGAGAGGCCGCGGCGCGGCACATCGCTGCCACCGAGGTTGATGAGCAGATAGATCTTATAGATTATGGCGTCGGCTTTATCGCCGGCGTGCTCGTAACCGTGGGCTCAATGGGTTTGGTGGCTCTCGCTGCCGTGCTGTACAAGCTGATTGCCGCCTGACTGCGCAATGCTTATCAGCAAATCCCTAAATTCGAGCGGTGTGCGATTGCGCACCGCTTTTTTCGTGCGGCCACCTTCACTGCAACCGCCTATCGAGATAGGCCGCAGCCATCTGCTCAAACAGTTGCTCGGGCCACTCGTTGAGCGCGGCGTTGAGCTGGTAAATTACCACCCGGCAATTTCGGGGCGTGTACCCCTTGCTGCTGTTAATGCGATGTATGCTCGGTGCCCTGGGGTTGCGCGAGCCGGTGGCTACGTTTGACAGGTCAAACGGCAAGCCGGTGTCGGCACATAGCCCGCGGCCAACACGCTTCGCGACCCACTTCTTGGTTAGCCGCCACTCAATGCCCTTGAGCCGTGCGCGCTTGCGGCCCTCTTGCCATAGCTCAACCGAGCGCCCGGCGTCGGTGGTGCGAGAGCGTTTGCGGTACTGCTTGCTAGATGTGGCGCGGCATTGCTTGCAGTGCGAGTGGTGCCCGTCGCCCTTGCGGTGAAAGTTAAGCAACCGTTTGCGCTTGTTGCACTTTGTGCACTTTTTTGTTGAGCCGCCGGCCATAGGCCATTGTACCAGGTCGCATGTGTGAAAAAGATCAAAGATATGTGTCAAAGGTGTTGACGCGCACCCGCAAATCGACTTACTGTATGTGTGTGAAAAGCAGAGACCAACGGAGACAGAAAATGATCAATACCAACCCCGGCGCAGAACTCACCGTCATCACCTACACCGCCCCATGCCACGTTTACGGAATGCGCGAACAGCGCGGTGTTTTGGTCGAAATGAAGACGGTCGATGGCTACGACATCGCCCGCGTCATGCGTCTCGACAAGACTGGCGATTTCAGCGGCATCATCACCACCATCCCGCAAAAGCATGTTCTCTACATCGACGCCGCGACCATCAACGACGACCACGAGCTCGTCATCAACTAAACAGCAGGGGGCTTCGGCCCCCTTTTTTGTTGAGCCGCCGGCCATTGTGAAAAAGATATGTGTCAAGGGTGTTGACACTCACCCGCAAATCGACTTACTGTATGTGTGTGAAAAGCAGAGACCAACGGAGACCACGACATGACAGATTTCACACTTTACTGGATACGCGAAGACGGCCAGGGCGACTACAATATGGGCACTTACGAGACCCGCGAAGAGGCCGAAGCCGCCATCCCCGCCGCAAAGCAAGAACTGCTTGATCAATGCGGCGAAGACTTCCAGCGCCAGGAAATCGAAGCAGGTCGCTGGGACGTGCAAGACAACATTAGCAGTTAACGCCAACAGCCGGGGCCAAGCCCCGGCACCCCCCTTAGCATCAACGGAGACAGACAATGGCTAAGCAACAATATTTTGCCGATCTGGACGTGGGCGGCGCAGTCATCAAGATTGGCTGGCTCAACGACAAGCGAGTGCAGGCTGAGCTTGAGCGCAATGGCGGCCGCGCCGCTCTGTACGCTTATGCGCCGACTGTGAGCCCTACAGGCACGATTGGTTACGGCCGCGATCGCTCAGTGATCAAAACCAGCTCGGGCGCCAAGGTGCTGGCATTCGGCCCCGGCGACGCCGAGGCGATCAAGCAGGCAAAGCAGCTTGTGCTTGCCGGCCTGAAATCCAAGCCGGCTGGCGCCGGTGTACGCTCGCCGCGTCAAGTCACGATGGTTGAGGCGATGGAACTGCGGGCCGTGCACCGCGGCATGCGCAAGCACCAATGGCACTCGCGCCGCTCAGCCATTCCCAAGTGGCAGCAGTATTGCGAGCTGGCCGGCAAGCGCAACCTGAAAGTTGCTGAGCTCACAGACGAAATCGTTGCGGGCTTCGAGCGTTGGATGGCGCACGATGCCGGCCTTGCGCTGAGCACGGTCAAAAGCTACAGCACTTATTTGCGCGTTGCATGGGCCGACGCTCAGCGGCCGATGGAAACCAACGAACAAAAGCGCGACCGCACGTACAAGACAGTGCAGCTCTGCACGCCATGCGACCACACAATTACGCCCTCAAGCTTCAATCTCGACAAGCTCGCATCGTCGCTTGGTGTTGTTTATGAAAAGGCTGAAAAGTGCACGGGCTCGCCTAAAATGTGGGCTCGCCTTTTTGATCAGGTTGATTTTAGCAACCCCAACGAGGTTGGCAGTTATCGCCTGATTATGATTTCATTGCTGACTGGTTTGCGCCCCGAGCACGTAAGCCAGATTGATTGGAGCAAGCGCGAGCGCAACTTTGGCGGTTACGGGTATACGGCAATCAAAACCAAGCAGGCTGCTCACCCCAAGTTTTGGGCCGATAACAAAGGTCGGCCAGACATCAGGCTTTGCGATACGCTGGCCGCTCTACTTGACCGCTGGAACCTCTCATTTGTCTACGACGACATCAACACGCCCGACAAGGTGTATGAGAGCCGTGAGGCCATTCGCTGGCGCACCAGGGCGCACCTGATCAAGTGGCATGAGCGCGCCGGCATCGCCAAAGCAGACCGCGTGACAGTCAGCAGCACCCGTCATACCGTGTACAGCCGCATTGACGGCCTGCGGGCCTGTGAGCGCTATATGGGCCATGGTGGCAACAGCATGGGTGCCCGCCACTACATCCACCGCACCGCTGATTGGTACGCCGAGGTTACCGCCGAGCTTGAGGCCATGGCCGCCGAAATCCGCGAGCACTTCCCCCACATTTAACCCCCTCGGCTTTCACACAGCGGCCGATTTTCACACAAAGCTTTCACACAGCTTTTCGTAAAGCCCCGTTCTACGGGGCTTTTTGCTGCAAACTCGCTTCCCCATCCATCTAGGTGGGGAGAGTAAAAAAACCTTTAATTTCCCCATCTTACGCCCCTTTGTTCATAGGCATCTGTGTGAAAATGGGTACTTTAAGATCCCCAATTAAACCCCCGTAAACAGTCGATTTTTCCGCATTTTGCCGAAAACTGGCGTTCGAATTTTCACACAGATTTTTCACACAGATCTTGTGTGAAAGCCTCAGCCGGCGTACCTCATCGCCGACAACGCGCATCTCTCTGATGAGCACCTTGAGCAGCTCGCCAACGCGCGCCTCGCCGCTAATCTCGCAGCTCGCCGGTGGCGATGTGAGCGTGACGCCACTCTTGCTGCCAGGGGTGTGGTTGACGTGCCCCGAGCGCTTGAGCGCCATCACAGCCCGGCGCACCGAGCTGTAATGCACGCCGGTTGCCTCGGCGATGTCGTTGATAGTTTGGTGCGGCAAGCCATGCTCAAAGGCTTGCTCAAGGTGTGCTAGTACGGTCTGCTGTTTGGCGTTCATTTGTCTGCTCCGATCGTGATGCTCGCTCTGTTTACGCTGTCACGGTTAAAAAGGTATTTCGTCGTTGCACCCTTGGTTGCGCTGGCGATGCTGCATAACGTGATCTTCGGCCAGCCACATCAAAACCACCCACGCAATGTGCTCAACAAAGCTGTCCCATTCTGTTTTGGTCCACTTGGTTGTGTCGGTGGCGAGCGACATCATATGCTCGCACATTACGCCCTCAATCTGCGCTCGCAACTCTTGCCCGTCATAAAGTGGGTGCTGCTTTGGTTTCGTCGGTTTCGTCACGTCAAACCCCCTCGGCTGTGATTGCCAAATCTCTGTCTATAACGTCATAGTACTTGCCGCGCCGCTGCACCAACAGTCGGCCTGGGTACCGCAGCTCGCCGAGCCGGCCCAGCGCCTCACGCACCGTTGATGGTGGCTCGCGGCCGCCGCTGTGCCGCTGCCACCACTGGTGAGCTTTGGTGCGCGCATAGTTGCCCGGCGGGTGCTCAAGGCACACAAACTCAGATACGGTGTCTGTGAGCCCACAGCGGTATTGCACCCGCAGCATGTCGTACCCGCTCTTGCCGTTGTGCGAGCTAACGTGCACGCGATCAACCCACAGCCACCGCGCCTCGTCTTGCGTGCTGAGCAGCGCGGCGGCCTGGGCATTGGCAAAAATGCGCAGCTCGGCCTCGGGCCACTCATAGCCGCACTCTGTGCACGTGCGCCGGCCGGCGGCTTGTATGGTCGCGCACTCGGGGCACTCTTTGACTGGCGCCGGCCCCTCGCCCGGCTTTTTGGCGCCGGTAATGGTGTCAAGCGGCCCGTGCCGTGCGACGTTGCCCGCAAAGTCAAGCACAAGGCAATTGTCTTTGCCCGGCGCAAGTCGAGTGCCTCGGCCGTACTTTTGCACGTGCAAGCCCGGCGAGCCGGTCGGTGCCAGGTCGGCGATCAAGTCAACCGCCGGCGCATTAAACCCGGTGGTTAAAACGAGGTTGTTGGCAAGCGCTGTAAGCTGGCCAGACTTGAACGCCTCAATAACCTCGGGCCGGTCAAGCTTTTCGAACTTGCCCGCTCGCCAAGCGCCGGTGGTGCTCGGCTTGCCCGTGACGATGCCGCACTCGCGGCCATGGTGCGCAGTTATCTCAGCGACGGCCGTCGCATGCTTGATGCCGGCGCCAAACAGCAACCAATAACGCCGGCTGTCGTTGTGGCTGTACACTTCGCCAATGGCGGCCTCGGTGGTGCTGTCGTGGTTTACAGCCAACTCAGTCTTGCGCTGGCTGCGCAGCTCGGCATTGGTCACCGTAAGCCGCGTGCCGGTTGCCTTGGTCACCAGTGGCGCCAAATAGCCTTCGTCGATAAACCACGTTAGCGGCCGCTCAAAGCAGATGGCGTCAAACAGCGCCGCGTCGTCGCGCCAACGCTCGGTTAGCATGCCGCTCGCCATGCGGTATGGCGTGGCGGTGAGCCCGGCAATGCGCAAGTGCGGCTCGATGCGTAGCGCCTCACCAAAAAAGCGGTGGTACATGCCGTTGCTGCCGTGAGGCACAAGCTGCGCCTCATCGATCAACACAATCTGCCTCGGGCCAAAGTTGGCGGCTCGCTCATACGCACTCTGTATGCCGCCAAATATGATCGGGCTATCGGTGTCACGCTGCTTTAAGCCGGCATGATAGATGCCCGCCGGCGCTTGCGGCCAAAGCGCGAGCAATTCGGCGTGATTTTGCTGCACCAGCTCTTCGACGTGAGTTAGCACAACAACCCGGGCGCCGATGTTGTCGGCCCACATACACAGCATGGCCAATACAACTGACTTGCCGGTGCCGGTTGGCAGCACAATCAGACCGTGACCGCCACCGCCGCGCCAATAGTCGTGCAGTGATGTAAACGCCTCTTTTTGGTAATCGCGTGGCTCAAGCATCGGCGCACCTATCACATAGTATTTCAATCCAGCTCGCGCGCCGCATCTGGCCGGGCTGGCCGCATGCCTCGCACGTCTTGGCTGATGCGGCCTCGGCGGCCTCAATGGCCGCCCGCAACTTGTCAGTCATCGGCCCGGCGCTAAATCTCAGCGTGCCGAGCTTTTGCTTGATCTGATAGACTGTGGCGCCCTCAGCCTCGGCCAGCTCAATGAGCGGCTCATACAGATGCCGCCATCCCTCGCCGCATTCGACGCCCCAAAAGTCGTACGGGTGTTTTTTAGTCATATCGCACCCCACCATTTACGTAGCTTTGACTTGAGCGTTGCCGGCTTTGGTGTTGCCGGCTCACCGCCCCGGCATGGCGTGATAATCATTGGATCGTGATACTTATATGTAATCCGCTGGCCGCATACGAAAACTCGATGCAGCTCGGCGTCTGGCCACAGCCCCGGGCCGTGCTCCCATTCATCGTGATAATTGATGCACCCGCATACGTGGCAGCTTTTCGGTTGGTCGTTGTCGTTGTCATTCCAAGCACCATCAAACATTATCAGCCCCTTGTTTGGTGTCGGTGCGACGCGGTTTAATGCTGTTCGCTAGGCCGGTCAACCTAAGTCGTTGAAGTTTCGTTTTAAATCCGGGTTTCGTTAAGTCGCTGTTAACATAATGCACCCCGCTCAGTGCTATAATCTCGGGGCTGCACTGAAAAAACAACAAAAACAAGACAGAGCAAAAATATGGCCAGACGCAAATCAAGCACGAAAATTGTTGAATTTCCGCCCCTGCCCGATCTGGACAAGGCCGCCATATTGGCGCTTGACCTCGGGCGCCGCACCGGCTGGATGTATCAGAGCCGAGAGGGCGTGCGAGACAGCGGCGTGTTTGAGCTGTACGACCCCGCCGGCATCAAAAAGACTTACGAAGACGGCAAGCGCTTTTTGGCGTTGCGGGCTTTTGTAGATGGGCTGGACGATCAATTGCAGAGCGCCGACGTTGTGGCGTTCGAAGAGGTTAACCCGGCCACGCATCTCAGCAAACGCGCGGCCAGCTTATACGCCGGCTTTCGTGGCGAGCTGCTCACCTGGGCGACGCTGCATAATAAAGTCATAGTCCCGATACCGGTCGGCACGTGGAAAAAGCTTTTTTGCGGCAACGGCGCTGCAAAGAAAAAGCAGGTGATCGATGAATGCGTGAACCGGGGCTTTTTGCCGTTCGATCATGCCGGCGCCGAGGGCACTGAGCACGACGATAACGAGGCCGATGCAATCGGAATTTTTCACGCGCTATTCGAGATTAAAAAAAACCAAGCGACGGTTACCGACGCCAAGCCGAAACCAAAGCGCAAACGTGCGACGAAACGCAAAAAACCAGCGACAACGCATTGAGCGGCAAACAGTTTTGCAATACACATTGTGACGCCGGCGAAGTGCTGGCGCGGGAAAGCCGAAACCCAGGGGAGGCGATGCAGTGCTAGACCAATCAACCGAGGCAAAGACACGGGTCAAGTTAATAGGCATCGCCGGCCCCAAGGGTGCCGGCAAATCAACACTCGCTGAACAGCTGGCTATGCATAGCGGATTTTTGCGCTTCAGCTTTGCGGCACCGATGAAAAAAATGTTGAGCGCGCTCAATGTGCCGCCGGTGTTTTTGTATGGCGACGACAAAGACAAAAGCACGCCATGCGGCGCGCTCAACGGGCACACCGTACGCCATGCGCTGCAAACGCTCGGTACCGAGTGGGGGCGCAACTGCATGGGTGCCGACTTTTGGGTTGAGCAGGCTATGTGGCAGCACGCACAAGCCGGTGGTGTGCCGGCCGTTTACGATGATGTGCGCTTCGACAACGAGGCCGACGCCATACATTTCAGAGACGGCATTGTCGTGCGCATTAAGGGTGAGCCGACCGGCGACACGCACCCGAGCGAGGGCGGCATTGAGCATGTCGATTACGAGGTAGCCAATGATGGTGAGCCGCACCAGATGCTTGACCATCTAATTGAGCTAATGGCCAAAGACGGGCGCCGACTATGAGCGATGACATTTACAATGAAAACGGCGGCTTTCAAAATTACAAGCGCGGGCCGATACTCGACAAAGACGGCCGTTACGTCGTGCCGGTTGACCACGACACGATAGAAACGATTTGCCCGTTTTGTCAGCAGCATTGGGAAAACCCGCCGCACGTCGCGCTCTCAACCGATGATCAGATTTTGTGGGTTGAGGGGGTTTGGTTGCGGGTGCGCCGTAAAATACCGCTGCGCTTGCTGCCGGTGCTGATGGATAGTTTCGGCCGTTTCATTACTCGCGACCAACTCGTTGACCTTGCGTATAGCGATGTAAGTGACGCTGATATGCCCGACATACCGAGTATCACAACCGCCATCGGTTGGCTGCGCGAGCTGATTGAGCCAACCACACTGACAATCCAAAACCGGCCCGGTTACGGGTACAGGCTAACCACAAAGGCGAATGCAAATGAGTTTGATAGACTTGAGCGAGAGCAAGCCGAGCGTCTCGCGGCTGCACAATCTGAGCTTAGGCGATCTGAAAGAGCAGCGAAACTTAGCTCGGAGCGAGCTAGATCGCGTAAAAGCAGAACTCGCCGAGATAGAGAGCGAGATCTACACGCGCTGCTCGGAGCTGTTGAAAAAGACAAGAGCCGCCGCCACTAAATTCGATGGTGTGATTGGGTTTGAGATGGACGGCCACGAGCTCAAAGCGACGGCCGCCAAGTCTGTCACTTGGGATCAAGCAGCGCTGCAAAAAATCGGCAACGATATGCGCGAGCGCGGCTTTGACCCCTCGGAATATATCGACGTGAAATTTAGCGTGCGCGAGGGCAAGTTTCAAAACATGAACAAGGCCGAGCAGGCAATGTTTTTGCCGGCGCGCACCGTCAAGTTGGGTGCTGAAAAAATAGAGTTTGTTGAACCAAAACCGGAGACAGAGAATGTCAATTGACCTCAACGCACTTGCGCGCACCAGCGCGCCACGACCGCCCGTCGTCTATCTGTATGGCGTCGGCGGGATCGGCAAAACCACTTTTGCCAGCTTTGCGCCAGACCCTGTTTTTTTGATGACGGAAGACGGCCTTATGTCACCGCACCTGAACAAGTGCAAATATCTCGCCCGCGACGGCCAGCGCCTGGTGCAGAGCTTCGACGAGATGAACTACTGGCTTGACGCACTCGCCAGCACCGACCACGGGTATAAATCGGTTGTTGTCGATAGCCTTGACGCATTCGAGCCGTTGGTGTGGCGCGAGACGTGCGAGCGTCACGGTTGGAAGTCAATTGAGAGCCCGGGCTTTGGCAAGGGGTATGTTGAAGCCGAGCAGCTTTGGAGAGAATTTTTGAGCCGCATTATGCGGCTGCGCAATGAGCGTGACATGTGCTGCATCATGATCGGGCACAACAACGTCAATCAGGTGCAGATGCCCGACGCTGAGCCTTATAATCAGTACGCTCCGGCGATGCACAAGCGCGCCGCCAAGCTGGTTTACAATGAGAGCGATTGCGTGCTGTTTGCCATGCGCCCGGTTACCGTCATCACCGATGAGGGTAAGTTCAGCTCGGCGAAAAACCAGCAAGTCGCACAGCGTCGCGCCAAGAGCGATGACAACGTGCGGCTGTACACTCAAGAGCGTGGCGGCTGGCAGGCTAAAAACCGCTATGACATGCCTAGCTGGATACCGTTTGATTTCAATATTTTTGCGTCGTACGTGCCATTTTTGGCCGCACAGCTGCCTCAGCCGGCGCCGGCTGAGCAAATCGAGAGTGACGAAGTAGCGTAATCAACCATGGGAGATAAAGCATGAAACTATCTAGCGCGCTCGGCGGTACCGAGCAGGTTCAAGCCGGGCAACAAGCAGAGCGTGAGTTTCGCGACAAGTACAGCGCTTTGCCAGCCGGTCAGTATAAAGTGTGGCTTACCGATTGGGCCGTGAAAGTCGGCGAGCGCGATGGCCACAGCTTTGAGCAAGTCGCGCTTACGCTTGAAGTCATCGATGGCGAGCATAAAAACCGCAAGCTGTTTGAAAACGTGTTTATCGCGCACACCAAATACCCCGACATGGCGGTGCAAGGCGGTGGCGTTATTTCGCAATTCATTCAAGCCGCGGGCTCACCGCCGACTGATGACTTGACGCCGCTCAAGCATAAGCCGGTTGTCGCCGACATTGCACAGCGCAAGCGCAAGTACCGCGACGATAGCGGGCAAGAGGTTGAGCGCACGTATAACAACGTGACCGCCTTTGCGATGTCGAGTGACCACGCGCCAGCGGCCAACCCGGTGGCGTCTGCACCGCAGCAGCAGCAGCAACCACCGGCGCCGTCGTACACACCGCCGCAGCCAGCCGGCAGTGAGCCGCCTTGGATGCGCAACCAGTAAGCGCGTAACAGTGCGGGGCCATCGGCCCCGTGCTGCACTTAATGCCCCGTAGCTCAATTGGCAGAGCATCGGTTTTTGGTACCGGGGGTTGCCCGTTCAAATCGGGCCGGGGCTGCCACTTTTATCGGGGGGTGATATGTCAGAGCTTAACAGAGACGGCCGAGAGCGCGGCAAGCAGCTTGTCGAAAAGATTTATGCAGCCTACGCCGCTCGGCAAACGCCGCGGCATTCACGCCGCATCGGGCACAGCTGGCTTGGCAACGAGTGCATGCGGGCGCTGTTTTATAAGTGGCGCTGGTGCTATGAGCCGACCGCATTTGACGGCCGTATGCTGAGACTGTTCGAAACCGGCCAGCTTGAAGAGGCGCGGTTTAACCGCGACTTGAAGTCTGTTGGCGCCGTCGTGCACGATAGCAACCCCGACAAGCCGAGCGAGCAAATCAGCGTCGCCACACATGGCGGCCACCATTTCGGCTTTTTGGATGCCGTCGCGCAGTACGTGCCGGGCGCGTTTGATGAAAACGCTTTTTGCGTTGTTGAGCAAAAAACGCACAACGAAAAGAGCTTTGCCAAGCTGGAAAAAGAGGGCGTTGAGCGCGCCAAGCCTGAGCATTACGTGCAAATGCAGGGTTACATGCGCGACATCGGAATTGACCAAGCGCTGTACATGGCCAAAAACAAAAACACCGACCACCTTTATTGTGAATTTGTGAGGCGAGATGAGCGATACGGAAAACACCTTGAAGAGCGCGCAAGACTACTTGTCAGCCTTACAGATCTGCCCGACCGGATACACTCAGACCCCGGATTTTTCAAATGCAAGTTTTGCGACGCCGCCAGAGTTTGCCACTATGGCGAGCCCGTCACCCGAAACTGTCGAAACTGCGCGCACTCAACCGCGCTCGACGGCGATGGCAAATGGTGGTGTGAACTGCACGGCAAGCGCATCAGCACAGAGCAGCAAGAGGCCGGATGCAACCGACACATCTACTTGCCGTCACTCGTGCCCGGCGAGCAAATCGACGCCAGCGCCGATGAGAATTGGATCGAATATAAGCTCAGCAACGGAGAGGTTTGGCGAGATGACCACAAACGCACCGATTTCAGAGCAGCTCAGCGAGCTGGCGACGGAGCGGGAAATTCGGATACGGCCACTTGGCTCTATACCAATCAAAAAGACAGTGACGCCCCGGCGCCGCTGGTATCACCTGGTCAAGCCGAAACCCCGCAAGGTTGATGCCGAGGTTAACCAGTGCTTTGCGTTTCGCATCGGCAATATGGTGATTGCCAGCTCGGCCGCCGTCGAGGCGCTCGGCGGTGATCAGGCAATGCTCACAGATGCGGTGTTCACCCGCATACCTGAAAAACCCGAAATTGTCGGTGATTTTGATAAGTTGCAGGGCTATCTCAAAAAGCAATTTGCAAAGCTCGCCGAGCAGCAACAGCAGCTCGCCGACCAAGCCGCTGAGCTGGCCGAGAGCAATGCAAAGGTAATCTCGCTTGAGCGTGAGATAAAAAAGCGTGATGAGGCCGAGGCCGAGGCCGAGAGCAACAGCAGCGAGGCGCGCAAAGCACGCCTTGAAAAAAAGCTGGCTCAGCAAAAATCACGCAACTCGCGGCGCTTGCCGTAACCTATAGCCGCCCTCGGGCGGCTATTTTTTATTGCGCTCTTCATCGCGCTAGTTACCGCAACATCTGTTGCAGCATGCCCGGCGGCATCTGGCCAATCGGCACGCCGGTTGCCGGCGCACCCTGATGCGGCATTGGCTGCGGCTGAGGCGCCGGCATTGGCTGCTGAGGCTGCATTGCATTTGGCTGCATTGCATTTGGCTGCATTGCTGGCGCAGCGCCGCCCGCCGCCGCGCCTCGCATCAACGCATCAATCAGCGCTTGCTGTGCCATCGGGTCGCCTGGGGGTATGTGGTTTTGCATGGTACTCACTCTGTTTGGCCTAATGCCTTGCTGCGCCAGTCGTCAATTGACTTGTTGCCGGTCAACTTGGTGGTGTGCCCGACGTGGTTATTTTCAGGCTCGGCAGCTGTTGACCTGGCGCCGCCCTGGCGCCCTGGCTGCTGCACAATCAAGCTTTGTACCTTTGGCAGTCGCACTTTGTCGATCATGCGCCCGCCGAAAAAAAAGGCGATTATGGTGAGCACCAGCCACCAAAGCATTTCGGGCACCAGCTGCATTGCCCGCATTACGTCGGCGAAATATGCCGGGTCACGCACCGCAATTACAAACAGCCACAGCACGCCAAATGTAATCACTGGCCGCGGCAGCCGGTTAAGCCCGTCCATAAACGCATCAAACCAGTTTCGATTTGATGCCTGGTAGCTGAACTCTTTGCCGTACGCCTCGTTGAGACTGGCTTGCTCAAGGTGGCGGTACTCATCGCGTTTTGACTTGTCGCCAAACACCACCTTTGCAACTTCAACAGCCCCGCCGAGCGCGGCACCAATTGTGCTGAGTGCGCCCATTTTATACGTCCACCCGATAACTGTTTGCACGCCGGTGCCAACCCCGCCGAAACTTGGCGTTAGCTGGCCGGTTGCGAATTATGGCCTCGTAAAACGCAATACGCTCATCGCAATATGCATTGATCAAATAACCACCCATTGCCCGGTGCGCTTTAAAGGCTTGGTTGACTGTCTCTGGCCCAATGCGGCCATCAACGCCGCATCTGAAGCCGGCCTTGGTCAACACTTGCTGCAACTCTTTTATACCGCGGCTCGGGCCGGCGTTTACGCCTAGGTCAAAAACCACTGGCTCAATCGCATCGGGCAGCAAGTGTATTTTTGGCTTTTCGTAATAATAGCTGCGATAGATCTGCCGCGCCTCTTCAAGCGTGAGGTTGCGCATGTCGTCAAGCGTCACTGCATTGGTGCCGCGCCATTCGGCCAACCGGTCTGGTATGATGCCGTACTTGGTACCGAGCAACTCACCCTTGTGCCAGTTGCCGCGGTCTGACTTCCAACGCTGCCACCCGCCATTGCCGTCAAACGCGCCCTCATGCTTTAGCATGCGGTCAATCAGAGCGTTGACGCGCTCAGCGTCATCAGCGGCAAGCGGCTCGGGCTGAGGCGCCGGCACCGGCGGTGGTGGCGTGTCGTCGTCGGCAATGCGTGTTTCGGTGTCGTCTGCCGGTGGCTCGGGCGCTGTCGCGACTTGCTCGCGACGTGCCGGGCTCAATGCAAATGTTAGCGCATCAGCTAGCCATGTAAGCCATTGTTTCACATCGCCCCGCTCGGCCGTTATTGCGGCCAGTATTTGTTGTCGCCATAATCAAGCGGTATTGGCGCCGTGTCTTTGATTGCTCGCGCCGCTCTTATGTGTGCTTCGCGCCAAGCGGCTGCCGTTTTTGCAAAGTCGAATGCTTGGTGTGCATCCATAGGCATCTGCGTGTTGTCGGCTGCGATCCATGTAAAATCGGCGTCGGGGCTTGACCAACGCAAATCGCCCGGCTGCGCGCCGTTTACGATGGCTGCCAGTGAGAGAGTGCCAACGCCCTGAATGTTGATTATGTCATCGCGGCCGAAGTCGAAAAGCTTGCCGTTCCACGCAAACGTCTGCATGCGCCGATCACGCTCGCTGTTCACGTCAGCGGGTCGCGGCGCGCGTACCTCTGGCTCCGGCGTGTATGCTTCAAGCACGTAATCGCCGTGCACGTGCCCGGCCGCTGCGCCGTGCGTTGCCTCGCCGGTAGGCCAGACAACGCGCTTTGGCAGTGCGCGAAATGTCTCGACAATCTCGCCGTTGCTGGTTTTTTTAATGTGATATGGCATTAGGCGCCCTCGGCTCGAATTGCGACGTAAATGTATGTATCTAGGTTGGTGTTCAATCCGGCGTCGGTCGTTGTAATATCAAAGCCGGTGCCATTTAAGTCAACCCAATCGACGCTGGTGACCGCAGAGTTTGTTGTGTTGAACTCTAAATACTCGTCACCCGTGCCGGTCGGTATGCCCCGCGCAGTATCAAAAATGTGCCAATCTCGTGCGCTGGTGTCGATGTTCTTGATAACGATAAATTGGGGATCCCAGCCGAGCGTCACGGTCGGCCCGGTTGCCGATCCGTTTCCCGTGTAGCTGCCGCATTGAATTACACCAGCACTGCTGGTATCGTGGGCAAACAAATACGCAACAAAACTTTGAGTGTTCTCATTAACGTCCATGTGCGAACCCACGGTAAAGACGCTTGATGTTGGCGCCGTGTCGTTCCACATCGAGATGAGGTCTGCCGTCGCGTCAGCGTCGTTTAGGTTCAGATAATCAGTTTCCGGGTTTGCCGTGTTGGATCGGTGATAGACCACCCAATCACGGCCAGCGCCACCATCTAGATTTTTAACCCAAATCATCCCCGGCTCAACGCCGAGATTGTGAGCAATGTTTTGCGATGTTCCGTTGCCGGTATATGTCTGAATGTCAAAAAACTTTGGCGTTATGGCCAGCGTATAAGTTATAATGTCGTCGTTTATTTTATTTATGCCTGCTAGGGCCGTAGTGAGTGAGTACCCGGTTGAGTTAAACGCGAGACTTATATTTTGTGTGGCTTGGTTGTTCGGGTCAAATTTTAAAACCGTGTTAAGGTCAGTGCGCTCGCTGTCGTATATGAACCAATCGGTCGCGGCTGTGCGATCTTTAAAAATCAGCGTGCCGCCCAAACTCGACAAGTCAACGCCGGTAGTTATGCTTTGCGAAACCCCATCGCCGGTGTACGTATCAGCCGAAAAAACACTGGCAATATCAATGCCGGACGAGCGGTGGTGTGGCGAAATTTGTGGCGTCAAAAGCATCAGTTTTGCAAATCTTGAATGGTGTAAGCCGCAATCGAATTGGCAACCACAACGTGAATAATAAAATCATCGCCGTTTGTGGTGGTTAGATCGTCGCCGTAATTCGTGCCAACTTGAAAGCCGCTAAATGTGATTGCGCCCGCACTGGCGTTGTTTGTGACCATCAACGCGAGCGAGCCATCGTTGGCTGGCGCCGCGATCGTTGACGCACCGCCGTTAATCATTTTTTGCAACGGGCCGTCGCCGCTGTCCAGCGTCGTGGTACCCGAGGCAACCGTGCCCAAGTCGTGCACAGTTACCCGCGCACCGCCGGTAATCGTCTGATCATCAACGTCGGCGTAAAGCGGTGCGCTCGGCGTGAAATAATGCGACGTGTCAATAGTGCCCATTGATTAGCTCTCTTCAAAACCGACAATCGAAACGGTCACGTCGGCGGTGTCGGTCTGCACAAAAATTTTCGTGCCGGCGTTCAACACCAAGCCGGTCAAATCAATAATGCCGTACTGCGGCAGCACTTTGTAATAAAAAATGTTTGCCGCATCGGTTGGCGTCGCACCTGCTTTAAGCGCCACTTTCACGGTTGCGCCGCTGGCGTTAAGCGCCACCGCTCTAATCTGGCCATGAAAAATAGTCGATGCTGTGACCTCGTACAGCTCTTGATAACTGCCCGTGGTTTGCACGTCATTCTGATCAAGTACCGGCGTGATAGCCATCAGTTTGCTCCATACCAAGCAAGTAGCACTCTGCTCGGCGCTACGGTTGAAGTGAGTACATTGCCGGTTACGCTTAGATCGCTACCCAGCGTGATTTCTTGAAATGCGCCAGCCGCGCTAGCGCCGACAAGCGCCGGTTGCGTAGCGTCCAACAGCTTGCTGAAATTCACCGCGTCATCGGCAATAGTGGCTGTTGCCACAATATTAGCCGGCAATGTTGCGCTATTCACCCAAGCTGTGCCGTTGTAATAGAGCACTTCATCGGAAGCCGCTGATGATATAGTCACGTCGGTAAGATCGGTAAACGCATTGGCCGTCATCGGCGTACTCTGCAACAGCACCATGCTGGTACCGTCGTACGGAGCCAGATACGTGTTACCGCTCACCAGCGCATCAGCGGTAAGCG
>JAAOEI010000271.1_pt1 | contig 20635 bp, 33 predicted proteins | sample 7059261 | NCBI WGS metagenome assembly JAAOEI01 (sample SAMN14008812, study PRJNA610033) | viral metagenome | isolation source: viral particles filtered from seawater | place: China: Hangzhou Bay, Yangshan Deep Water Harbour | collected 2017-10-31 | reverse complement strand
ACGCTCCCATTGCGGATGGAGAGTACACTTTGGATAGTGTACAATATCATTGCTGCCATCATGGGCCAGTTATTGGCGATTAGCGAGCGCATTTGTTTTTTCTTTTCTCAGAATGGCGCGGCCTATGAGTTCCGGGATTTGGGGGACGACTGCGTTTCCAAGCGCCCTAAGTCTGTCCATCCGAGCGGGAACCCCATTAGCCACTCGACCCACGGCGGGTTCAACATCCCACCACCCTTTTGAGTTTTCTCGACCGCATAAACCTGGCGAGGGAGTTGATCCAACCGGTTCCTTCCGTCCTTTCCAATTATCGCCATCCCCGGTGAATCCTTCCAGTCTCGTGAGGATGGAGTTGTCCAAAGGCGAATGTTGTTTTTCTCGTAACTGTCCCGAGAACAAGGAATAAGCAATGATCCACACTCGGTCCCGGCGGTGAGGTGCGTTAACGGCGGAAGCCGGAATGCAATGCCATTCCGCATCATACCCGATCGCGGCCAAGTCCCCGAGAACTCGGTTAAGTCCCCGTTTAAGAAGTGCTGCGACGTTCTCCACGATTGCGTAGCGTGGTCGAAGCTCGCCAATAAGTCGGGCATATTCTGACCACAAACCGCTGCGCTCGCCTTCAATCCCTGCGCCTTTTCCGGCGAGGCTGATGTCCTGGCATGGGAAGCCTCCGCAGATGACATCAACGGCAATTCCGTCTGCTCTAAGTTGTTCTGCGGTGAGTGTTCGGACGTCTTCATATTGCCTCACGTCGGGCCAATGTTTCGCAAGGACGCGCCGACAGAATGGGTCGATCTCGCAAAAGGCAACTGTCTGGAATCCGCCTGTCCGTTCAAGGCCAAGGCTAAACCCTCCAATGCCGGAAAAAAGATCGAGGACATTCATCGTCCCGCCATCAGGCGCGCCAGCGGGATAGGCCGGATGACGTCGCTTTCGTAAATATTCGGCCCACGGATTGTTTTTACTTTCTGTTCTACAGGCTTGTGCGTGAGCTGGCGCGGTGCGCGCTTGACCGGCACAAGGGCACCCGTCTCATTGCCTATCTGGCGCACGGTTCGCGGCGTGCAACAATAGTCTAAGGCCACATCTTTGGGATCATCGCCGCTCCTAAGCCTGGCCTCAATCCCGTCCTTTTCGCTTTGTGTCAGCGGCGGGCGGCGTCTAATTGTTTTCGGCATCTCGAACCTCATGCGCCCGTCTAAAAACGTCTTTCGCCAACGCGGCTAACATCTGGAGATGCTTTGACGTTACTTCGACGCCGTTTGCGTCGTGCCTGTTTTTGCCTATGCGCTTGATCTTAAAGCCCAATGAGCGCAGGACGATTATACTATGGTAAACGCCTTCGTTTTCCATTACTCGCATCCCTTGCGGGGAATTTTCCAATTGTTGCCGTCCCCAAGATTACAGGCAGTTCCGCCCACACTTGTGAGCATAGATTTGCCAGCGGAATTTATCTTTTGTACTTCGTCATAGCTCTTTGGGCTTGATGCTTTGGGCCTGTCAAAGTGAGTGAGGCTTCTATTGCCTTCAATCACGGCCCGTTTGTGCAATTCCACCGCGCTCACAATTGTGGGCGGCCCCATAATTTCATCTGGGGTTGGATCATCCAATTCAATCGGTCTGCGAATTTTAGGAATTTTTGAAGTGTCTGTGCCGTTCCAAAAAGGGATAAGTTTTGTCATAGCACCCTCGCTCTTTTTATCATCGCGACAAGCTCTTTGTCTGTCGCTCCGGCGTCTTCCATTTCCTGAACCAGACGCACGGGGTTTATGTCAAAGTCAGCGTTTTGCAGCGCAGCACGCGCCTTGGGGGGCAATTTGTCATAGGCCTTCATCCTGACGCGGCACGAGGCGCTGTAGTCTTTCTTACTCATGGCAGACCTCAGAAACAAGTGTTACAAGTACAATGGTCCCTCTTGCCAGACTCGCAGCGTGGGCTTGGGTCATGGCTTGGCGCGGGGTAGCTTGGGGCGGCACGCTCCCGGTCGCAAATGCGGCATTCGCCCTCTGGCGCTAGGTCGCGGCGGGTGTCGGGTCTAGTCTTCTGGGATTGCATCTCGGTCTTCCTCTTTTGATAGCGCAATTAAAGCATCGCGCAGGGTGTCGATTTGGGATTGGTAGATTATTTGCAGGCGGTCTTCGCCCGATTGGGCGAGGCATAGCCTGAGGCCTGCCAAGCAATTGAGAATATGGGTTTTCGCAAAGGCTAGAACGCGGATTTCTTCGGGCGTCATAGTACGCCCGCCATGGCTGCCATAACCATGAGAAGCACCATGCTGGCAATCGAGATGGCGGCCAGCACAATGACGCCCAAACCTATGCCAAGGGCTGTTTTGATCCATGAGGGGCGAAGGGCGGGTGGGATGTATAGTGGGCGGCGATTTGGCATTGGCGGTTTTTCCTTTCGGTTTGCAGTGTTAGTGTTGCACTGCTTCGTGGAGCAATGCAACACACGTTTGTGAGGTTAGGCTGCGTCTTCGAGCTTGTCTTCCAGCTGGCTTTCCACGCCAGAAGCCCAAAGCTCCACCGCGTAGGAAAGGTAGAAGACGGCCATGCCGGACCATGATGTGCCGCTCGGCGGTGTGGGGAGCTCGCCCAATTCGTTTTCGATATATTTCAGCACATCGTCGCCGTGTTCGGCCATCATACGCGCGGCGGTGTGATACGTCACGGCAGGCATATATGCGCCGCTGGCGCATCCGCCCTGCATGATTGCGGCAATCTTGTAACAAGTAATGTCCTGATCGATCCATTCCGGTACTTCTATGCCGTAATCCGTGACGGGGTTATCGTTGTTCCAGAGTTTTGACATGGCGGTATCCTTTCGGGTTAGCGGTTTTCGACAGTGTAGTTCGGGAAGGTGCCCGATATTTTAACGTCACAAAACGAGCGGTTCAGCCAAGCGGATTTGATCCACGCCTTAGCCTCGCGCGCCGTGGTGGAGTAGCCGCGCCGGTCGTAAACGTAAATTTTGTTATCGTCGGCAACCGTCAAAAACCCGCGCTTGCCGGAGATAAATTCGGCGTAACCGTTTTCCCCGGCGGAATAAGTGGCGTGATGGGCGAATGGCATTTTTGACATGGCGGTGTCCTTTCGGTTAAAAATTTTCAATAAAAATAAATTAACCTTTTAAAATTTCAAAAGTTGCTAATTTATAGCCTTTTCTTGGTTCTAATTTGTAAATTTCAAAACGTGGCGTGTTCCTTTTCATAATATCGTTAAGGTCGCAACGATCCCGAAACGAATTACTAGGCCCAATTTTTTGGCTAACGCAATGTTTGAGGTCGCCGAACGCCCATTTGGTAAGTTTGGCAAATCTATCCTCATCCGATAACGCGTCGAGCGTTGCGTACGCGTCGTCTGTCAGGTTTTTCAAAATAAAGGTTACACGCATGGCGGTTATTTCCTATTGGTTAGTGTCTAGCGGCGATAGAAACGACGCCTAGGATTGAGACAAACGCACCAGCGCTAAGTTGTAGCGCGGCAACCAGTGTGTCGCCTTGGGCATCGAATAGAACGCCGAAGACAAAATGAACAGCGGCAAGTAAAAAATAGTGCATGGCGGTATCTCCGTGTTTCTATGCTGACAATGTAACACGATGGCCAAGCCATGCAACAACTATTCGTGTTGCATTATTGCTATTTTGGGGGTTGGCGTGGAACATTGTTTCTCGGCTGGTTACTGACTGGTCGGTTAATAAGGGGGCTGCAGCCCTCTCTCTTGGAAGCAAGGAAGCAATAAGGCAGCAATAAGCTTTTTTGTAGAATTATTCTAAACTATGGATTTGTGTCCTATTGCTGCCCTATCGCTTCCCTATTGCTGCCCTATTGCTGCGCGGGCTTGGGGAAGCAATAAGGAGGGGGTACTAGTACCCCCTTATTGCTGCCAGCCTTGCTTCCCGAACTGGTGCCGACGATGCCAGACGGCACCGTTCAAGGCGCAATGCCATATCGGCGGACGCTATGTCCGCCATATGTTGCACTAAGCTATTGATCCGCCGGGGGGTGTGAGACAGGGGCCTGGCCTTCCCACAAACATTCCCACAAATGCATGGCCGATGCGTGGGCGGACCATAGCGCCCCTTGCTGTGAGCGTGGGGTGTCCTAGATTTTTGTGCGCGTGGCGACCCCACCCCCTGGGTCGATCCCGGAGGCGGGGGGTGTGTATATTTATTGGGCCCTCCCCACAAATGGGCCCAACTTTTGAGATGTTGCATTTGCAATGCGCTAGTATTTCGGCATATTGTGTTAGAGCAAATCGGAGACACAAGATGCCGTCTGTAAGCGACAAGCAGGCCCGCACTATGGCGGCTGCGGCGCACGATCCAAAGTTCGCCAAAAAGATGGGCATTCCGCAGACTGTGGCGCGTGAGTATAACGCGGCTGACAAGGGTAAGCGGCTTGCTAGGGCTATGAAGAACATTAGACGCCGGGATCAGGATGATACCTAAAAACAAGGGTGGCCGCCCCAAGGGGTCGGTCAATAAGGCGACTGCGAATGCCCGCGAGGCGATTGGCCGTTTTGTAGACGGCAACGCTGACAGGGTGCAGTCATGGCTGGACGAGGTTTATGAGCGGGACGGACCTCGTGCGGCGTTTCAGTGCTTTGTTGACTTGATTGAGTACCACGTTCCGAAATTGAACCGTTCTGAGCTTGCAGGCGAGAAGGGTCCGGTTGAGGTAGTGGTCAAGTGGCAGGCCAGCGAGTAGTTCAGATTGACTATAAGCCTCGCAAGGCTTTCCTTCCGTTTCACGACCGGAAGCAGAGATGGTCTTGCCTTGTGGCTCACCGCCGCGCCGGAAAGACGGTAGCGGCCATTAACGACATCATCAGGGCGGCGTTGTTTTGCCAGTCGCCTAACCCGCTGTTTGGGTATATCGCGCCGTTCCGGAGTCAGGCCAAGAGCGTGGCTTGGGACTATCTGAAGCGGTATGCCAAGCCGATCACGGAGAGCGTGAACGAGGCCGATCTGATGATCGAGCTTATGAAAGGTGGCAAGATCAGGCTGTTTGGCGCCGACAATGCGGACGCCATGCGCGGTTTGGGCTTTGACGGCATCTACATGGACGAGTATGGCGACTTCAAGCCGTCTGTGTGGGGTAATGTTATACGTCCGGCGTTGTCGGACAAGCAGGGTTGGGCGGTCTTTGGTGGTACGCCGAAGGGCAAGAACCAGTTTTGGGAGATTTACGAGACGGCCAGGCAGGACCCGAAGGAGTGGTTTCTGCTTAGGTTGACGGCCAGCGAAAGCGGGATCTTGCCGGACTCGGAATTGGCGGCTGTGAAGGCGCAGATTACGCCGGACCAGTACCTTCAGGAGTATGAATGCAGCTTTGAGGCGGCCATTCTGGGGGCGTATTACGGTACGGAGATGCGCGAGGCGACCGAAGGGGGCCGGATTCGCGAGGTGAAGTACCAGCCGGAGCTAAGTACCTACACGGCGTGGGACTTGGGCTATACGGACGACACGGCGATCTGGTGGTATCAGGTCGCGGGCAACGAAATCCACGTTATTGACTACCATGCAATCTCCGGGGCGAGCATTCCGGAGCTTGCTGGCATTATCCGGTCCAAGCCGTACCATTATGCGCGTCACTTTTTGCCCCATGATGCGCGGGCGAAGACGCTGGCGAGCCAAGGTAAGTCGATTATTGAGCAATTGGCAGAGCATTTGGGCATCCAAACCCTTGCAATTGTTCCAAATTTAGGCGTTCAGGACGGTATTCAGGCCGTTCGCATGACTTTGCCGCATTGCTGGTTTGACGAAAGCCGGTGCCGAGAGGGCATTGAGGCTTTGAGGCAATATGAAAGGGAATTTGACGAAGATAAGAAGGTTTTTCGTCAAAATCCGAAGCATAATTGGTGTTCTCACGGGGCTGATGCGTTTCGGATGCTGGCTATCGCTTGGCAGAAAGAGCCTAGCGGTGGTATAAATAACGCAAATCGCCCACTACTGGTTGGTCCTCAGAATACCGTGACCTTAAACGAGATGTGGGAAGCCCAGAAGCGTAGACCCCGGAGGACCAGAATATGAGTGGTGTCAATCAGCCGTATCGTTACCAGTATGAACACGTTGCTGCGTCCCAGACGGGCCATACTTTGGGCGGCGCTGGTGCGGTTGGCGACTATCTGCATCGCATTGTTTGCACAGTTAGCACGGCAGCTACGTCTGCTGTGTCCATTGTTGATGGTTCTACGAGCCATGTTGTTTTGCCAAACAATGTTGGCGGCGGCCTTGGCGTGTACGACATTGAAATTAACGCCGTTTCCAAAAATGGCGCATGGAAAATCACGACCGGTGCCGGTGTTGAAGTTTTAGGTGTCGGCATCTTCTCTGCTTAAGGGGTAAGTCATGCGTAAGGCTGGTTTGTACGCCAATATTCTTGCCAAGCAGGAGCGCATCAAGGCCGGTTCTGGGGAGCGTATGCGCCGCCCCGGCGAAAAAGGCCGTCCTACGCAGGAAGCGTTTGAAGAATCTGCCAAGACTGCCAAAAAGGCTAAAGACAAATGACTGCGGCATGGCAGCGTAAAGAAGGCAAGAACCCCAAAGGCGGTTTGAACGCCAAGGGTCGGGCTTCGTACAAGGCTGAAACGGGAGGGACGTTGAAGCCGCCTGTGAAGTCCGGTGATAACCCACGCCGCGCGTCTTTTTTGGCGCGGATGGGCAATATGCCTGGTCCAATGGAAAAGAATGGCAAGCCTACACGCCTTGCTTTGGCTCTTAAGGCTTGGGGTGCGTCGAGTAAGGAAGATGCTCGTGCGAAAGCGCGGGCTATATCGTCTAGGAACAAAGGAAAAGACTGATGGCTTACGATCCCTCTCGCATGGCTTCTGTCATGCAGCGTATGCAGATGAGCCGTGACCGGTCCAATCAGGCCGGTACGGACCGTATGCAGAAATTTGAAGAACGCATGGCGATGCGCGACCAGATGCCGGGAATGAATCCCCCGCCGCGTCCGATGATGCCGACCCCGCCGATGGGTCCGCAGGCTCCGGTTATGCCGATGCGTCCTGCTGTGATGCCTCCGGCTCCGGTTGCCATGCGTCCTGCCGTTATGCCGGGAGTTCAGCCGGTTGCCCCGCCTCCGGGTCAGATGGCAGCTATGGGTATTGCCCCGACTGGTGGTATGCGCCCAGTTAGCACTGCCCCGACTGGCAATATGATGCTTCCCAACTCTCCGTATCGCGGAAGGCTCTAAAAAATGGCTGAGATGCCCCTTTCTTCAACTCAGAATAAGCTGCTTGACGTTGTTTCGGCTTACGACAACGAGTTCAAGAAGTGGGAAGGCCGCGTTACCAAGATCATTCGCCGGTATCGTGACGATACCCGCAATCAGTCTGGTAACGAGACGGCCAAGTTCAATATTCTTTGGTCCAATGTGCAAACTTTGATCCCTGCGGTGTACGCTCGGCTCCCCAAGGCTGACGTATCCCGCAGGTTCGGCGACAATGACCCCGTGGGGCGGGTTGCCTCACTGCTTCTTGAGCGCACTCTGGATTACGAGATTGAGCATTATCCGGACTATCGTTCATCGCTGTATAATTGCGTTGAAGATCGCTTTCTTGGTGGCCGTGGCGTGGCTTGGGTCCGTTATGACCCTCATATAAAGCCGCAGGAAGCTCAAGGCGACGAACTTCAGATTACTGAAGACGTTTCCAACGACAGCAACATTAGCTACGGCGCACAGCCTGCCAATTATGCGTCCGGAACGGAAGCTGAGGCAGAAGAAATCGACTACGAATGCGCTCCGGTGGACTATGTTCACTGGAAAGACTTCGGGCATACGCTTGCCCGCACATGGGAAGAAGTGACCTGTGTGTGGCGCTGGGTCTACATGAGCGAAAAGGCTCTTGTCGAGCGTTTTGGCAAGAAGATGGCCAAGAAAATCCCCAAGGACAGCGCACCAGATCCGCTGACCAAGTGGGGCCAGCAATATAAGCAGCAGGACCGCGCCAAGGTCTGCGAATTGTGGGACAAAGAGACGGGCAAGGTCTATTGGTTCTGCAAAGGCATGGCGGATGTCATCGAAGAACGCGATGACCCGTTGCAGCTTGAAGGCTTTTTCCCGTGTGCCAAGCCGCTTTATGCGACGACAACCACTGACAGCCTTGTGCCGATCCCTGACTTTACGCTTTATCAGGATCAGGCGCAGGAACTTGATATTCTGTCGGATCGCATTGACGGCCTTGTCAAGGCGCTGCGTGTGCGCGGCGTTTACGACGCAAGTCAGCCCGCTTTGCAGCGGTTGCTGACCGAAGGCGAGAATAACGCCCTTATCCCGGTCGATAAGTGGATGGCGTTTTCTGAAAAGGGTGGTCTGCGCGGCAGTATCGACCTTTTGCCGCTTGATACGCTCGCCTCCGCGCTTTTGCAGTGCTACCAGGCTAGGGCCGACATTAAAGGGCAAGTTTACGAGATTACCGGCATTTCCGACATCATTCGCGGCTCCACGGCCGCGTCTGAGACGGCGACAGCGCAACAGATCAAGGGCCAGTATGCCGGTCTGCGTCTGCGTTCTATGCAGGAAAAAGTCGCACTATTTGCGACTGAACTTCTTCGCATCAAAGCACAGATCATTTGCAGCAAATTCCAAGATCAGACGATTCTTGAGTTTTCTGCGGCAAGCCAGCTATCTGAAGCCGACCAGCAGCTTATTCCGCAGGCTTTGCAGCTTTTGCGTTCAAACCCGCTTCGCGGGTTCCGCATTGATATTGCTTCGGACAGTCTTGTCCAGATTGACGAACAGCAGAATAAGCAGGATCGCCTTGAGTTCATGGGCGCGTTTGCCAACTTCATGCGTGAAGCAGTTCCGGCTGGGCAGGCGGCGCCGGAAATGGTGCCTGCCATCATGGAAATGCTCAAATATGTCGTGGCTGGCTTTAAGCAAGCCAGAACCATCGAGGGCGTAATTGATACGGCCCTTGAGCAACTAAAAGCAAAGGCGGCACAGGCTATGCAGAATCCGCAGCCTTCTGAGGCGGAGATGCAGATGCAGGCCGAAGCACAGATGAAGCAAGTGGAGCATCAGCACGAAATTGAGATCAAACAGCTTGAAGCGCAGCTTGATGTTCAGAAAGAAAGAGAACTCGCCAAGATTGAAGCCGAAAAGGAAATCCTTGTGGCTCGTATTCAGGCAAACCCCGGTATCGACCTTCCGGTGGTCGAACAGGCCAAATACGCAGCAGAGGCTATCGGCGCGGAAATCATGAAGATTCAGCAGGCCGTGGCGCAGATGGCTGCGCTACAGCAGCAATCTGAAATCAAGCATGACCAGATCATGCAGCAGCTTGCTGGCTTCATGCAGGTGCTTACGGCACCGAAGCGCATCATACGCGGGGCAGATGGCCGCGCCGTTGGTGCGGAACCTGTGTTGGAAAGAGGGACAATGCAATGAAAGCAAAAGTTATCACCGTAACGGTGACTGACCCAGCGGGCGAGATTGCGCCAGCTTGGTTGGTAAAATCTGAGAATGGCGAGAACACGCTGTTTTCTGGAGAGAGTGGTGCAGACCGCGCTACAAGCTACGCGCGTGAACACTATCAAAATATTCAGTTTGTTGTTTCCGCTGAGATGGGAAATCTTGGCATGTTTGGTAAAACTCTTGGTAAGGAGGCCGCATAATGGCTACTTATAATAAGTTTGAAGGCTTTGTCGGCTACCTTGGTTTGGCCGCTATTAACTGCAATACCGACACGTTTAAGGTCTATCTGTCTAACGCTACGCCTTCTGCTTCGGCTGACGATGTTAAAACGGACCTTGCGGAAATTTCCGCTGGTAACGGCTACACGGCTGGCGGCGAAGATACATCCAACACTTATTCGGAAACCGGCGGCACTGGAACGTGTCTTGGGGTTGACGTAGTGTGGACGGCATCCGGTGGCACTATTGGCCCGTTCCGTTATGTCGTTCTTTATGACGACACCGTAACTACGCCTGTTGTAGATCCGCTGATTGCCTGGTGGGATTATGGTTCGTCTATCACGCTTGCGGCGGGCGAAACCTTTACCGTCGATTTCCAGAGCAACACGCTGTTTACGATTGCGTAATCATGGCTATTATTTGGACGCCGGACGTTTGCCCACCGGAGCCAGCCTGCCGAGTGCAGATGGATCAGGAAGGCAATCCTGAAAATGTAGAAAAGGTTTGCGATCACCACGCAGGCTTTAACTATAGCAACGCTCAAATCATAGCTTGCCTTCTGGACACTTGCCGCGCCAAAGAATACAGCCGCGAAGCTGCGGCTAATGCTATTGGCTGGGATACATCCATCAAAGGCCCGCTTCCTTGGGTTTTAAGAAACGATGGCGCAGTCATACTTAAGACTGGCGCAACAGGACAGGAGCTTCAGGACGCGGAAGCGGCAGTGGCCGTTGTTATGCAGAATTATCCTGATGTCACGCTCATAGTGGAGTAGCACTATGGGTAAGGCAATAATGTCGGGGGCTCCCGGCGGCGCAGCAGACGGCACATACGGTTCATTTATAGGTAGACGCGAAAGCGCAACAGAAACTGTTGTTCAGTTTTATTGCTCAGAAGCGGCTACCTTCTCTTATATGCAAGGTTTCATAGAAGCTGGTTCCGGCAGCGGAACCAACACTATGACGTTTCGCAACAACGCCGCCAGCCAATCGTTAGTTGCGTCTCGTTCGTCAAGCGGCCATCTTTCTGACACTACAAATACAGTAACAGTTGCCGCCACAGACAAAATAGATTTCTTAATTTCCGACACTGGTACCAATGCCAACTACCAAATGGCGTCAGTGGTCGTGTCTTTTTCAAGCGGGCATGGTTGTTTTCATGGTTCGGGCGATGGCACACCACAGATTTTTGACGTAGCAAGTTCTACGCGATATGCGCCTATCAACGGTTCGCTTGAGGCAGACGGAACCACTACTGAAACAGACGCTCAAACCAAGAACAGGGCGTACACAAGTTGGGAATCTATGGCCGTCAATGTTACGGCCAACGCTCGCGTAAATACATCTACTCTTAGAAACAGAATTAACGCTGCAAACGGTACCGGCTCTATTTCAATTGGGGCGGGCGTTACTGGTTTCCTTACTGATACAACTATAGGTGACGCGCTCGCCAGCGGCGATCTTATAAACGTATCGCTTCAGCTTGGTACTGGTGTTGAAGATCTTACTATCTCGTCTTTTCAGGCAACGCTAAAAAATAGTTCTTTGCCAAAATGCGACATAGTTCGCAGAGAAGCGGCTGGAACTGCTAGAGCAGCAAGCGCAACAGATTCTTATTATTTGTATGCTGGTGACTCAAACGTATCTACGTCTCCATATACATTTAACACGCCATATACGCTTACATTTAGCAACCCACGAATTTACCTAAGTGCAAACACTTACACCGCCAACGGTACATACAGCTTATATGTTGATGGCTCTGATCGTATTAACGTAACACTGACTGCGGCAACGACTGGCTGGTTTGAAGATACAAGCAGCACTTATGTATCAGCAGCAAATGTTGGGTTTGCTGCAAAGATTGTAAACGGCACCAGCGGTAGCATAACCATCCGCGAAATGACCGTTACCGCTCAGGAACGGTATGAGGTTACCGCCAATACTGGTTCGTATGCAGTCACTGGCTCTGATGCCACTCTTGTGTATGGCCGTAAGCTAATAGCTGACACTGGCTCGTATGCAGTTACCGGCTCTGCCGCTAATTTGCTTTATACTCGCAAGTTTTCTGCTGAAACTGGGTCGTATGTCGTTACGGGGTCCAGCGCCAATCTTTTATACGGTCGCAAGTTCTCAGCGGAAAGCGGCTCGTATGCCATAACTGGCAGTGACGCTAACTTGCTTTATGGGCGCAACTTATCTGCCGTAACAGGCTCTTATGCCATTACAGGTTTTTCTGCCACTCTAACCGTAACTGCGGCAGGGGCGTATGTCATAAATGCCGAATCCGGCGCATACGCCATAACAGGCTCTGCCGCTAACCTTTTGGCAACAAGGTCGCTTCTTGCTGGGTCCGGCGCATATGCCATAACGGGCTTTGACGCGACCCTGACCCAGGGCGGCGTTACCCCGGTCATCATCGAAGATACCCATGACGGCGACAAGGTTCGCAAGCGGTTTGCCAAGGAGCGCCGGGAGCGTGATCGCCGCAAAAAGCAAATTATTGAGGCATATGAATACCTTGTCGAAGGCAAGGTACCTGCCGCAAAAGCCATTGTAGAAGAATTTATAGAACCAGAAGAAAAAACGGGAACTGTTGCAATTCAGCAACAATACATTAATTTTGATAGATTGCTCAATGACTTAGATGCTGTTGAGCGCTTATGGCAACTATATCTAGCAATGGACGATGAGGACGTACTGGCACTGCTATGAGCAAGATGAAGATAATTTACGACAGTCAAGGGAAACTTGCTGAATGGCAAGATGATGAGTTAATATGGGTTCGCGAAGCAAGATCTGGGTCAAGCAAACAAGTCCATGTGATTAAGGACATTGACCCATACAAGAGCATGATTACTGGAGAAATGATTACCAGTAGATCGCAGCATAGAGATCATTTGCGTCGTCATGGTTGTATCGAGGTTGGCAACGAAAAAATGGAAAGTAAGCCAGCACCAGTGCAGCACAATCGACGCGAATTTTTGCATAGGCAGTTAGCCGATATGAGTGATCGGCAGGCAAACAAGATTCTTAAAGAGCTGAGGGGCAGATAATGGCTAAAGAAATTGAATCCGACGACATTGACGAAACGGAAGCGGAAGATAAGCCGCTAGACCGCAAAGCTATGCTTTTGCAGCAATTTGAAGAAGCGGATTCAGACGAGCCAGCCCCTGCAACCGCAGAAAGGGACGAACGTGGCAAGTTCAGCAAAAAAGAAAGCAATGAAGAAGCCAGTGAAGGCGAAGAAGAAGCCCTCTGGAAGCGCCCGCCTTCAAGCTGGAAAAAAGAATACCACGAAGCCTGGCAGTCAGCCGACCCCCGCTTGCAGCAGTACGCTTGGCAGCGAGAGGAAGAAATGCGGAGAGGAATCGAGCCTCTCAAATCTAAAGCGGCGTTTGCTGACGAAATTAACGAAGTTCTGGACCCTTATCTGCCGACCATTCGGCAGCTAGGAATTAACCCGTCCAAGGCTATCGAGGGGCTGCTTCGCGCAGACCATACGCTGCGTAGTTCGCCGCCTGAAGTGCGCCGCGCCTATTTTATGCAGCTTGCCAACGCCTATGGCATCGACGTTGGCAACGGGGCTGCAATGCCAAAGGGACAGCAACAGGCTGCTGTAGACCCAAATTTTTACTTGTTGCAGAATGAGCTTCAGAACATTCGCGGCGAAGTTTCTAGCTGGAAACAGCAGCAGGAACGCGCAATGGACGAAGCAATTCTGTCTGAAATTAATGACTTTGCCTCCAAGGCAGAGCATTTTGAAGATGTGCGTCCGGCCATGATCCAACTCCTACAGAGTGGCGTGGCAGAGACGTTACAGCAGGCCTATGATAAGGCCATTCGTTTAGACGATCAGCTTTTTGAGTCAATCCAGAATCGCCGACAAGCGGAAGTGGATGCGAGGAAAAGAGCCTCGGCTGACAAGGCTGCGAAAACAGCCAAAGCAGCGGCAGTTAGTGTCAAGAGTTCCACACCCGGAACCCAACCTAAAGCCAAAGCGCAAGACAGGCGTTCGATGTTGCTGGAACAGTTCAGCGACCTCTCGGAACGCTTCTGATTTCACTATGAAAGGAGCTAACAATGGCTTTTGCTAATAGCTCGATCAGTGACATCATTGCGACTAACATTCAGAGCCGTACTGGTGAACTGGCCGACAACGTGACGAACAACAATGCGTTGCTTCGTCGCCTCAAGGAGCGCGGGAACGTCAAGACGTTTTCGGGCGGTAACGTCATCTTGGAAGAAATCATGTACAATGATTCTTCCACCAACAACACGAACAGCTATTCGGGCTACGAAGTGCTGAATGTGTCGCAGAACTCGCCGATCAGTGCGGCTCAGTTCTCGATCACTCAGTATGCGTCGGCGATCTCCATCTCCGGTCTGGAAATGATCCAGAACTCCGGCAAGGAAGCGATCATCGACCTGCTTGATGGTCGTATGTCGGTTGCGGAAGCGCAGCTCGCCAACCGCATCAGCGGCGACCTGTATCTCGATGGCACGGGCAACAGCGGCAAGAACATTACTGGTCTTGGCGCGGCTGTCCCCGATGCTCCCAGCAGCGGCACTTACGGCGGTATCGACCGTGGAACCTGGACGTTCTGGCGTTCAGTTTCTTATTCGGGCGTCACCAATGGCGGTGCGGCTGTCACTGCGTCCAACATCACTCAGTACATGGACGCGGTTGCGGTTCAGCTGATCCGTGGTACGGATAAGCCGGACCTCATCATTGCTGACAACAACTACTATCGCCTGTATCTTCAGTCTCTCCAGGCCATCCAGCGCGTGACGGATTCCGGTTCGTCTATGGCTGGCGCGGGCTTTGCGTCTCTGAAGTATTATGGCGCTGGCATGGCGTCTGACGTTGTGCTTGACGGTGGTATCGGTAACTCGGCGACTTCGAACCATATGTGGTTCCTGAACACCAAGTACCTGAAGTTCCGTCCTCATGTTGACCGCAACTTCGTTCCGATTGGGGGCGAACGTCAGGCTGTCAACCAGGACGCCATCGTGAAGCTCATCGGCTGGGCTGGTAACCTGACTTGCTCTGGTAGCCAGTTCCAGGGCTGCCTGATCGCTTAAGGGAGGCTACTCACATGGCGTACACTTTTGATGAACCTCGCGCTGGTTTGCTCCAGATCGGGGTTGTTGATGACGGCGTGACGATGGCGAACGGATCTTCCGCGATCCCGACGCCTCCGAATGTCCTTGGTTCAATCGTTCGTGCATTCGACCCGACCTACGGCGAAGGCGAATTTATCCTCCTGAAGGGTGTTACCTCGACGGCGGTTGGTTCGCTCGTGACGTATGACGGCACGACCTATGCCACCACGCTCTGCGCTACGACGGCCAATCAGGCCCGTCCGGTTGCGGTTGCGATGGCGGCGAACACCTCGTCCTCGAAGTTCGCTTGGTACCAGATTGCTGGTACTGCGGTTGTCGTTAAGACGGCCACGGCGATCGCTCCGAAGGTGGCGATTGGTGTTGGTTCGACCGGCAAGGTTGGCGCTTCGGCGTCCGGCAAGGAAATCCTTGGCGCTCGCTCGGCCAATGCTGCGACGGTTGCTTCGGCCACCACGACTCTGGCGATTGTTATCAATCGCCCGCATCTGCAGGGCCGCATCACCTAAGTCTGAAAAGGGAGGGGGGAGGAGGGGAACCCTCTCCCAATTCACATGGATATAGAAATTATTTGTAATACCCCTGACGAAGAACTTTTTGAAAACGTCAGGAGCAATTCTAGGTACTGCCTGAATTGGGTAAAAATGGAGGAACCGCATGACGGCCACGCCGTCATTGTCGGGTCTGGCCCGTCGCTTCAGGAAAACCTCCATCTTATCAAAAAACGCCGTGAATTGGGGCAAAAAATCTTTGCCCTTAATGGCGCTTGTAAGTTCTTGAATAAACATGGCATTTTCCCTGACTATCAAGTTATACTTGATGCTCGTCCTGAAAACCTGACGCTGCTTTCTATTGCCAAGGAATATCTAATTGCTTCGCAGTGCTACCCTGCGTTGGTTGAGTCCGTTCCGCACGACTTGACGTTGTGGCACCCAGCAATCGAAAATATTACCCAATATCTGCCAGAATATTTCGATGACTATGCCCTCATTGGCGGCGGAACCACGGTCGGGCTGTCGGCGATGTGCCTTGCGTATACAATGGGTTATCGCAAGTTACATTTGTTTGGATATGATTCGTCGCATCGCCAGAAGGACGGCCACGCCTTTAAGCAAGCCATCAATAACAACGATCAGCTTTGCAAAGTAACTATGGGTGGAAAGGTATTCACTGCGTCACTTACTATGGCGCGTCAGGCCGAATTGTTCCCCATCGTGGCAAACCAGCTAATAGATGCTGGCTGCACCATAACGGTTGATGCAGACGGCCTTATTTCTGAAGTTGTTCGCATGATGCACGTTGCGTCCTTGCTCGATAATGAGAAGGACAAATACGAAATGATGTGGGAGAACCCGCTTTATCGGCATACATCTCCCGGCCAAGAAGAAGCTGTTCGTTTTGTAGATGTTGCCAAGCCTACCAAAGACCAAAAAATCATAGACTTTGGTTGCGGGACTGGGCGCGGCGCCAAGGCAATTCACGACCTTGTATCATGTGAAATGCAACTCGTAGATTTTGCATCAAATGCCTTAGACAAAGATGTTGCACTGCCTTTTGTGGTTTCTGATCTTACTCAGCCAATGGCAGTTTCCGGCGATATTGGCTATTGCACGGACGTAATGGAACACATACAGCCGGAGCTTGTTGAACAAACCATAAGTAACATTATGGCTTGCGTTAGAAAGTGCTATTTCAGGATTGCCTTGTTTGATGATAATATGGGGCAAATCATCGGCCATCCGCTTCATTTATCTGTTTTCCCGGCTGATTGGTGGGCAGATAAGTTTAGCCGGTATAAAGTCCTCTACAGGGACGATGGCGAGGGTGAGTTCCCTAGTGCTATTTTCTATGTTCAAAGAGAGGACTAAATCATGCCGATTCCTTCCCGAGTTCTTGCCTCCGGCAACGCCCCGCTTTCCACCATCTCTATTTGCGGTGATGGCGCTACGGGCCTTGTTGCTACCGGCACAACGGCCAACGACGCTCTTCAGCTTTCGGCTGTTTGGAATACGCTGACCACTTCTTCCGCTTCAACCGGCGTTAAGTTGCCGCCGACCGAAGCTGGCGCAGTTGTCGGCCTTCGCAATGACAGCGGCCAGACCATCACGGTCTATCCGGCCACTGGTTCAACGATCAACGCTGGCGCCTCGTCACTTAGCGTGGCTACCGCCAAGACGGTCCTGTTCTTCGCGACTTCCGCGACGACCTGGGCGTCCATCACAGGAGCATAATGAATGCTTGATAGCGACATCGCTAATGCGGATTCTCTGCTTCATGTAGAGTTTTACGAATGTCAGAATGACCCCTACAAGGGCAAGCCATTCGTCCGCATTATGGTTCCCGGCGACAAGACCACAATCATTGACCAGCCGGTGAGGGAGGATCATAAGGAGCGATTTCCGAGGCAGTGGCTGTACTATCAGATGAAGAACAGCCCTAGCCATGCTATCGGAACTCCTATCATGTCTTGGGCCAAGGAAAGGCCGGAAGATATTTCGCAGCTACAGGCTGAAGAACTTCAGATTCTGAAGTTTCAGACTGTTGAGCAGGTCGCCACGGCAACAGACGCGCAGATCCAGCGTGTCGGTATGGGTGCCGCAGGTCTACGGGATAGAGCGCGTATCTATCTGACCGGCAAGAACAAGGCGGAATCCGCTGCCGAGCTTACCGAAGCCAAGAGTGAAATTGAAAAGTTGAAACAGCAAATGGCGATGCTGCTTGACCAGAAAAAGGTCGGCAGACCTCGCAAAGAGGCCGAGGTAAATGGCGAGTACAATGTTGCAACTGGTCACGCAGGTGACCAATGAGTTAGGTGTTCCGACTCCTGCTTCAGTAGCTGGCAACACCAATCAAGACATTGTTCAAATACTGGCGCTGATGAACGCCAGTGGCTATGAGCTTCTGCGTAAAGCGGATTGGCGGCAACTTACAAAGCCATATACGTTTTACACAAGCTACCTCACAACAACCGGAACCTACAGTCCATCTGCTCGTACTATCACTGGTATCCCCTCAACCAGCGGTTTAGATACGACTTACATGATTGTAGGTTCCGGCTTTCCTAATGCCACGTTTATCGAAAGCGTGGATTCTGGAAGCCAAGTCACGGCTACGCAGTTCCCGGACGTTACCGTTACTGCCGGGACTGTGTACTTCCAGAAAGTCAAATACGGGCTCCCAAGCGATTATGACGCCATTGTCCCGCGCACACAGTGGGACAAGTCAAAGCATTGGGAAATGCTTGGACCAGAAGACGCCCAGCAGTGGGAATGGCTCCTTAGCGGCTATATCAGCACAGGCCCGCGTATCCGTTGGCGGTTGTTCGGCGAATACTTCCAAATCTGGCCGGGGTTCAGCAATGCGGAATACCTTGGGTTCGAATATCGCTCTAAGGCTTGGGCTGCTGCTTCTGATGGAACTCCCAAGAATAGCTTTACTGCTGATACTGATACTTGCATTTACCCTGATCGGTTGATGGTTCTTATGACCAAGCTGAAGTATTTTGAAGCCAAGGGCTTCGATACTACAGCCATGTATCGCAATTTCCTGACAGAGCTGGAAACGGATATTGCCCAGAACACATCTGCGGCGAACCTGTCGTTTGCTCCGCGCCCCGGCAACATTCTTATCGGTTACGACAATATTCCTGACAGTGGGTATGGCCGCTAATGGCATATGCAGTGAATAGGCTAATTCAACGCAACGCTGCGCGGGTGGATTCGCTCCCCGCGCCTGTCGGCGGCTGGAATGTGCGCGATTCGCTGGCTAACATGGAAGCCACAGACGCGGTTAAGCTAGACAATTTATTCCCCACCGTCTCAAATGTTGTTTTGCGCGGTGGTTATGTAGAACACGCCACAGGCATGAGTGGGGCCATCGAAACATTGATGGTCTATGCCGGTGGTTCTGCGGAAGAAATGTTTGCAATAGACGGCACTGGCCTAGATATTTATGACGTTACCGCAAGCGGAGCAGTCGGCGCTCCTGTAGTTACGGGTCTCTCTACTGCCCGCTGGGAGCATATCAACGTATCTACGGCTGGCGGCAACTTCTTGTACGCCGTCAACGGCGTAGACAAGCCGTTGCTTTATGATGGGTCAACGTGGACTTCCATAGACGCCGTATCCACTCCCGCAATCACAGGCGTAACAACCACAGACCTCGACAACATCACGTTGTTCAAAAACCAAGTGTGGTTTACGCAAAAAGACACCCTTGTAGCTTGGTATTTGCCTACGCTTTCTGTAGGCGGCATTGCCGCGTATATAGACCTCCGCGCTGTTGCCAAGTACGGCGGCTATCTTGTCGATGTCGATACATGGACAATTGATGCGGGTTACGGTGTAGACGACAACCTCGTTTTTATTACAAGCCAAGGTGAAGTCATTGTTTATGCTGGTACTGATCCGTCAGATGCCGATAAGTGGTCGCTTATCGGTGTATGGAAACTTGGCTCTCCTATTGGAAAACGCTGCCTGTATAAGTATGGTGGTGATCTTCTCGTCCTGACTTATGACGGCCTTGTGCCTCTTGCGGCGGCGCTCCAAAGTTCTCGCCTCGATCCGCGTGTGGCTCTGTCAAACAAGATCCAGGGCGCCATTCAGGAAGCAACGGTTGCTTACGGCACAAACTTCGGTTGGGACATCACCTATACTGCTAAATACAACGCTCTCTGGGTAAACGTGCCTGTATCTACGGGGCAGCAAGAGCAGTTTGTAATGAATACCATTACAAAGTCTTGGTGCAGGTTTACGGGATGGGACGCGAATTGTTGGGAAGTGTTTGAAGACAACCCGTACTTTGGCGGTACGGGTGTCGTCTATAAGGCATGGGATGACGGTTACGCGGATGACGGCGCAAACATAGAAACTGCCTGCTTTCAGGCGTTTAACTATTTTGATGCCAGAGGCGTTAAGAAATACTTTACCCGTGCGCGGCCAAGCCTTTTCACCAACGGCGCTCCCGGCGTCTTTGTTGGTATGAACGTAGACTTTAACCTCAATGATACGGCAACGCCTTTGACCTTTGCGGGGCCGTCTGGCGCTCTGTGGGACACGGGCGTCTGGGACGCATCCGTCTGGGGCGACTCTCTGGTGGTTAACAATAATTGGCAAGGAATAACCGGGATAGGGTACTGTGGCTCGCTACAGTTCAAATCCATAAGCAAGGACACCGCTATAGAATGGGCATCAACGGACGTAGTGTATCAGACGGGGTGGGCTGGCATATAGTCAGCGGAGATGTAGTTGGCCACTGGGTGGCCGCGAAGATAGATGGGTCGTTCTGGGCTGAGAAGTCTACGGCGATAGGATTGGAGAAGGACGGTGAACTTATAGCGGGCGTTATTTACGAGAATTACAATGGGCGCTCGTTAGTTGTTCATTTGGCTATTGAAGGACGTATAAACAGAAAGTTCTTGGCAGCGGTTTTTGGTTACGGGTTTAAGACTTGCGGCATAGAAAAGGCGATTGCGCCGGTATCGAGTGCCAATACCAAGATTAAGAGCCTTGTTGAGAAAATGGGTTTTGTTAAAGAGGCAACAGTAAAGGACGCAGACCCTAGAGGCGATGTTGAACTTTACACAATGCGCCGTAAGGACTGTAGATTTTTAGAGGATCGCTATGGGAAAGAGCTATAACGCACCACCAGCCCCTGACTATGCAGCAGCAGCCAGAGCGCAGGGCGCGGAAAATTTGGCAGCGGCTCGCGCCACGGCGATGCTGTCTAATCCAAATGTCTACACGCCATTTGGTAGCCAGACCGTTACATATCAGGGTGACATTCCCACCATTCGGCAGGAATTGACGCCTGATGCTATGCGTACTGTACAGGCGCAACAGCAGGTTTCTCGCGATCTTTCCAATCTTGG
>JAAOEI010000270.1_pt1 | contig 20732 bp, 30 predicted proteins | sample 7059261 | NCBI WGS metagenome assembly JAAOEI01 (sample SAMN14008812, study PRJNA610033) | viral metagenome | isolation source: viral particles filtered from seawater | place: China: Hangzhou Bay, Yangshan Deep Water Harbour | collected 2017-10-31 | reverse complement strand
ACCTCGTCTATTAGCTCGTTTATCCGCTCCTGAAACAACATGTTCGTATCTGCCACTGTCCTTGCAAAACTATCCTGATGCTCACAGAGCAAGTCTTTGTCTGTTATTTTTTTCACTCTTCCTCTTCCTTCATGGTTAAGTATCTTACTGTAGCTTCAATCAATGCGTCCTCCGCACTATCTCCTCCCATACTCATCCTGTCTTTCCATTTGCCTGTGCCTACAGAGTAATACTGCAACCAGCACTTCGGATCGTCTGTAAAGTCCAACTCCACATCCACTCCCTCTTCCACAAGGGCATCGGTTATGTAGAATACGTATTTCCTAGGCTCTGTGGATATACTTGTGGCTCCGCTTATTGGCCTGCTTGTTTTTACTCGCTCCTCGGACTCATACCAGTTGCCTCCTGCCTGTGTCCATCCCAGGAGCTTGCTCGCTATCAGTGTAGTCTTTTGTTCGTCTGTCATTCTATCCTCTGTATTGGTTTATGTATAAAAAAGGGGTCAGCTACATTTCTGCATACTGACCCCACCAAGGATAGAATGAACCTCCACCCTCAGAGCCAGTATGCCAGTAGTCAATAGTTAAAAAGGATCGTTTCCGAAATTTTGCATTTCATCGTCATCGTCTAATCCGTCCTTTGGCATATCCCGTCCAGTCGCAGGAATGAATTTACTCTGGGTTGTAGGGGTTACTTTATCTTCCAGACTGATCTTTTCTCTAGGCTCTGCCAAGGGATCACCCAAAGGCACTACGTCCCTCAGCTTTCCTGTGAAGTCGTTTCGCATGATGCTTATGCATATGGCTGTCGCTCTACTGGAGACTTCTGCCGCTGTGAATGCTACCATGCTTTCATCCGCAGGGTCTTCGCAATCTCTCTTCATTATCCTTCTCATACTCACAAGCGTAGATTCCACTGCAATCTCCCAGAGGTTGCTTATCTTCTGACACTCCTCTTTCAGCAATCCAAGGGATTGCCCCTGTAAGCCGTTTTGTTGGCCGGAGCCTACACCTTCATGCACCGTGTATTTACCTGCCTCTGGTGCGCCCTCTGGCGTTGCCATTTGCCTATTGTGGTCGTTCAGAGGGATAATGGATGCCTTCCCGCTTAATGTAAGCTGGGCTTTTGCATTATACTCACTGGTTTTTATACCAAAGTTCTTTCCCTCCTTTTTCTCACAAATTATCATTACATCCTCGCCCTTTATGCTGCTTAGGTCAGGATGCCCAAAGGCGGTACAGCTCACACTGCTGTTCCGGTCGTCCTTCAACCTGTCTGGGTGGCAGAGAAGAAAGCTCTGCATACTGTCTTTTTCTCCCCTTGCAGGTCGATAGTCGCCCACCCATCTGACTATCCCATCCACTCTCTCGATGTTTGTTTTTATCGGGAGGACATCGTGAATGTCATCCATGCTGCTTACTTTGTAATCATGTCCTGTCATATCTTATCCTAGTTTTAAAAATGCTTTCATTGCCTCGGATATAAACCATATCCAAGCAAACGCTACTCCCCCAAAGAGAAGCAGTAGCCCAATCTCACAGCTAATCGCTTTTAGTCTCATTTTCATTCTTTTCCTTTTATCCAATCAGTTCTCTCTTCTGGGGTTTGGAATAAGTAATGATTTCTGAGGACTAGAAGACTTATAAAACTGTGGTCCAAACCAGAAGAAGTATAACGAACACTAACCTGATAGTCGCTGCCTACCTCTAAGGCAATATGCAAACCTCCTTCGTATATGTAAGCCAGAGCATATCGCTCCCCATCTCTCTCGTATCCCAGAAGGTTTATCTGTGTAATTTCTAGCTCAGATTTTTTAATGATCTGTTCTTCACTAGAGTCTTCTATTACTTTTTTAGCTCTCATTCTTTTCCTTTTGTTGTTTTGCTAGATTGGCTTTCTCCAGGTTCTTCCTGACAGCCTCACGTTTCTTCTCACTGTTTACACTGCCTATGATGCCAGCCATCAGACTACGCATACTATTAGGCTCCATGCTCTGTAATGCCTCTTTTGCATCCATCTCCTCCATGCAGTTCTCACACTGTATGGTGGGTGCTTTCTTTTCTTCCTTACTCATTTTCGATCTCCGTGTAGGTGCTGACTTTCACCAGCTTCTTTTTGCCATCCTCTTTCTTCACGTATGGCTTGATTAACTCTTTTATGAATGCGGCACTATCCTTGCCCTTTAAATGAATTTTGCTTTTTAGGAGCTTCTCGACTTTGGTGAGGCTCAACCTCGAACAGACTGCTATTTCTTCTTCTGTAAGCATACCGTCTATGTTTCCCGATCCATCCTCGGACTGTATAAGGCTGCGTAGAAGGTCTTGGAGACCCCTCTCGTCTGTTATCTTCCTTTGTGGGATACTTCTCCCTAGTTTCCAACCATCTACGCTCTCAGGGTATTTATTGAGTAGTCTTTCCGCTCTCACCAGAGCGGCACTCTTTATCTTCCCCAAGGCAAATTCCAACTCTTCAATTTTACTTAAGAGTTTGCCGATGCTTTTGCCCCCTGCAGTAGAAATGATTTCCTCAGACATTTGCAGAACGATGCTGCCGTCCTTTACCAGTTCTTCCCGCTTACTCATCTTCCCCCCATGCTGCCTCGTATTGGGCGATTCTACGATCACATTCCTGGTCGTTCAGGGTAACGATGTTGTCGTCCGGCTGAAAGACTGTCCCGCAGTCTGGACACTCGAATATCTCGACCGCCCTCATGGTCTTCTGTATCCAGTCCTCTTCCGGCAGAACTACCTCACAACCATTACATTGAAACCTCTCCGACTCTTCGTCTGGTCCTGGTGCGATGCCTGTTATCCTTGGTTGTCTTATCATTTAGGAAGCACAATCTTCCTATCTGATAGCAAAGTCAATAATTGTTTTAACTTTTTATTTGAGTAGCAAACCTGCTACCGCTCTGGCCCCTGAAGGCCCACCAATTATGCCATACAGGATTATGGCTATTATAATTCCCGCCTTTACTATATTCTTCGGCCCAAGGATTTTCTTTCTCCACTCCTCCATGTCTGATACTCTCTCATCCAACTTACCTAAATATACTACCTCGTCCTTCTCGTCTTTCCTTATGTCCACTATCCTTTCTATGGTCCAATCGCTCTTCTGCTCTATCCTGTTTAGTGCGTGCATGATCTCAGCATCCTTGGCATCCAGGTTAGCTGTCAGGGATTCTGGAAGCTTGCTCTGGAAGTCGGGTACTTTTATCTCCTCAATAGACATGTTTCTTCTCGTTATGTTATTCATCTGGCGGCGAGTTGTTCTGCCAAAAGTGGCTTTCTAAGTAAAGGACTTCTACTTAACATTTGTGGGCTTACCTCCCAAGGCTCCGTCCTCTCTAGCAACTTTATCCCTGCATGTAGGAAAGCAGCAAAGACTAATTCACTACAAAACCATTTGCCTATACTTCTCCTTGTCTGCTGCCTCCGGCTTATGAACCTCAAGACCATACCATAGTCGTATGGCTTGTCTATCTGCTCATCGAGAAAGCGTAGTATATCGTCTGCCTCGGCCTGTGTGGTCGGGACATGGAAGTGATCGCATAGCTCGTCAGGCTGAAGGGTTATTCCCTCTGTCTTCTGAACTCCCTGAAACTCCCTTGCCTCATAGACGCAGCTATTATGCAGTATGGCTGCGTGGCTATACCTGCCCCTCGTCTGCCAGAGGATCGCTTTACTGATCCAGGAGTTCCCTCGATATAAGAGAACCTCCATAACAAACTACTGCTGGAGCATCTGGGTGATCTGGCCGATCATCCCCTTAACCTGCTGGGATCGCATATCAGCGCCACTTGCAAGCTCTACCTGGTAGGCAATCATACCTTGAATAGCAGGGAATAGTTGTGGAGGCGGTGGGTTTGCCTGCAACTCTGTTATCATTGCCGCCTTTATTTCTTCGGCCTTTGTTTTTACGCCTAGCAACTGCTGGGCCTCTTCTTCGAGTTGGTCTAGTATCTGCTGCAATTCTGGTGTCATGCTATCTTTCTATTAGGGGTTAGATTGGATCTCCGTAGCCTTCAATTCTTATGGTGCAAGGCTGGGTAGCTCCAAGATTCACATACATTTTGTTAGTAGTGTTGGTATAGATCAGACTATCTGAGCCATCTCTAATCACTATGCCGGTGAATGTGCTTTCTGTAAACAGGCTGTTGCCCCCATTATCATCCAATAGCTGCACTGATTGGGTAGTGCCTGTGTTGTTCATAAACACAGTGGAGATGTAGTTATTGGCTGGCAGGGTCACTAGATCAGCATTGCCCAAGGAGACAAAGCCATCTGCGCTCAATGACGTTTCCAACCAGAAGTGGCGACCCGGAAGCAGTGCTGTTACTCCGGTAGGTGTAAGCCAGCAATGGAGGTTATTTGAGCTGCGATCAAAAACAAAGTAGCCGTTCTCGTAGTGTTCAATGTCCAGCCAGGTGACATATCCTGTAGGGGCATGGCCTGTCTGCGCCCATAGGAGTATCTCTGCTGCCGTCTCTACAGCTTTGGATAAGTAGAAGTCCATTATTGTGGCAGAAGCGAAGTTTGTGCCATCGTAGCCAATCCTGTAATTGATTGTGCTGGTAGCCGTCTGTGCTGAACTGCCGCTCATGTCCACTGATGCGCCAATCTTAGTTCCGCTCTGGTAGATATTCAGGTTGGCCGATCTGTCTGCCTGCAATACCAGGTGCAACATGCCACTGCCACCCGTTATTGGCGCTGTGCTGTCATACTGGTAGGTTGTCAGGTCTGTTCCATTACCTATGGCCAGTCTGATGACACCTGTGGTCAGTAGTGATACCTGTATTCCATTAGTAGAGCCATCTATGCTATCTATCAAGACTGTGTTGCTGGCTGGTGTGAAGTCTGACAAGTAGCATGTAAGCCCCAAAGTGAAGTCACTTGTGCCAATGTCATTGGCAGAACCTCTAAGCACTGTCAGATAGCCTGCTGCTCCATCCAGAACAAGCCCCTGCTTGGTTTCTCTGGCATGGATAAAGTTTCTGTTATGAACTGTGGCAGTGGTGATGGGTGTGGGCTGTGTGGCTTCCTCATCATAAGCAGAAGCTCTTAGGGTAACAGGGCGCTGCACATAGGTGATGGTGTTGCCACTGGCATCATCCATTGAGATGGTCAGCCATACTTCTGCCTGCCCGTCTGTCTGGGTGGCTAGTAGTTGTGTGATGCCTGTTGTGTTAAGCTCTAAGGTGGCAGTCTGGTAGTCATTGCCATCTACCGACCAGCTTGTTTGCACTGCTACGGGCGCTTGGGTAAGCTTGATGCTTTGCACCTCATTCAACGTAGCTGATCCAGCTATAACCTCGGAGACAGTGTCATTGCTGTTAGGAGTCAGCCCCTCGCTTGCCACTGTGAGCATTCCCACATCCTGCAAGTCCAGATCACCTTTAAACTCAATGTTGTAGTGGCCAGCTTTTAGTTTGGTGACTGTTACATCTGAACTAGTCAGTATGCCAGTAGCTACTACCTTAGTCAGTCCTGTGGTAGCATGAGTCAAAGCAGATAAGACTTCTGCTGCTGTGGCATCGTAGTCTATTTGTGCCGTTGTGCCTGTAAGGTCTGAGCCATCACCTGAAATAGTCCATGTGCCGCCCGTTGGTGCTTCATTGCGTAGGCCAAGAGCTACTGTGGGAGAATAGGTCGCATCATCACTCCATGTCTCATAAGCGCCTGCTCCATCTACAAAGTAGAGAAACAATGTGCGCTGCTCGCCCTGTGTAAACTCAGGAGGATTAACCAGTGCCAGATAGTTGGTCTGGCTGTTTACCAGACTCTTTTCTGGTGCTAGTTGTGTATTGATATAAAGATTTGTTGCCATTTGCTAAGGCAGCAAAGTCAACCTTGTATCAATACAAGATGGCTAGAAAGAGCCAGCAGGATCACCTACAAACGCGAGGTATTGTGGTGTTGTCCAAGGGATACTAGGCTCTAATATCTGGAACATCCTGCCCCTAATTACCGTCACCTCTATATTGTCAATCTGTAATACATTCACCCGCTGGGCATATATTGTGTGGTCGTAGAGGATGGTCATAAACACATCCCCTAAAGAGTCCGTTCCAGATTGATATTCTGCCTCTAGTCTTACTACTGTCCCTGGGTAGGCTGGTGTAAAAAACGCAGACGCTGGGGATCCTTGTTGTGATATGATCTGAATATTATCCAGCCAGACTTCTATCAGCCAGCCGGGTGGCACTCCTTCAAACTGAAAGCCTATAATTTTTGGCCCAGCAACTGCGTCCCATAAAGCCCTCTCGCCCCATAAATTATCTGGATTTGTGGGCTTTGATCTCCAAAGAATCTCTGTGAACTTTCTTCTGGCTATGGCCTTTGCAGTATTAACTGTCGGCTCAAAAGGCATTTATTATACGGTCGCTTTGATATATCGGGTCTTGCGCTCCCAGATATTGCCCTTCCATCTTGTTACTCTGGAAGGCTCAACTATCATACGTGTGCCATTGGCTACCCAGCCTGCATATTCATCCGCTGTTGGTGTGCTGGTTGCATTCAATGTATTTGTGCGCTCATTGCTGCCATCATAAAATGTGAGACTGTCCAGAATTGGTATGCCTGACGGGTCAACCGTGTGGAAGTAATCTACCTGAACTTCTGATGTCACTATCTTCGCTTTACCCGTTGAATCGACATAAGTTCCAGAAAATACCTGCTCAACCACTTCGCCCCATTGACCTGCTATATCAAAGAAATCACTAAACCAGTTGTCTGTAATTATGTAACTATCTGTCGGACTATCGACCTCATGCACCTCGCGAATTACATACATTATCTGACCATAAGATGCAGGAGTAGGGCCAGGTGGGTTATAATTATAGGATACTTTGAATTTAACTATATCCCCATCATTTATACCGTGTGGCTGGTCGCCTGCTGCAAACGTAATCTTTGTCCCATATTGAGTCAACCCAGTTGTATTATCTACATAGGATTGATTCCATTGCACTGTCAGCGGAGAGTTGTTTACTAGTGCTGGTGAGCCTACGGCCTCCATTGTAGGAGTAGTAAACACGTAAGGCTCAAACTCAACTCTCGTTTGCGGCACTTGTGAATATGTCTTCTTATATCTAATTAAGTCTCCATCCTCTGCCCTTGGCTTCCCCTCACCCACCAAAAAACTATTGGGGTCTTCTGGATGAACATCCCCTAAATTGCCTGCCTCATACCCCGTCCTATGAACTACGAATTCATCCTCCGTTATAGTAGTAACCGAGTCGCCTTGATCTAAAAAAGGTCGATACTGATAGATGCCGCTCTTAACAGGAGTCAGCATCGCGTTTGCGTTATATGGTATAGCCATTACTGTAATCCTTCATTAAGCTTTCTTAGTTCTGCCAGAATAAGGGCTATGTTTTCTGACTCTGTTTTTAGCTGTTCCTGCTCGTTTTGCTGTGCTGTCTTGGTTAAATTGTCCTCCATAAAAGGTATTGCCCCATTGTCCAAACCACTATCTGCGGCTGCTCCACTGCCGCCTCCACCGCCGCCCTTAAAAAGGCTGCCAGACACTTCATCCTGAAGCTCCCCCAAAAACTGTCGCCTATCATCTAAGCCCATAGCCGCGTCATGTCCTGGACTGTCGAACATGTCTCGCAAGCTTTGAGATGCTCTGCGTGTGTCACTTGCCCGGTCTGTATCCCTGTTTAGCTGCGCTCGTGCGTTTCGGGCAGCATCTTCTATAGATTGCCCTGATGCCAATTTATCTTTTATAACATCAATAAATTGCCCTGCAAACTCTGGGTTAATACCGCTTGCCTCTGCGAAAGCTCTTTGCCTTGCATCGCTAGGGCCTGATCCAAACACAGGCAGACTGCTGCCACCGCCAGAACCACCTGAACCGCCACCACCGCCCATGCTTTGCGCTGCTGCTGCTGCCTCTTCTAACTCTACTCGTTTAGTGGCTTGGGCTATTGCCTCTTCCTGAGACAAGCCCTGCTCTTTCATTATCTCTTTAGTCTGCCTCTCTATGTCCAACTTCTTCTGTAATGCTGCCGCCTCTTTTTCCCTGCCTAAGCTTAATAGCTCTAGTATCCTTATTTCATCCTTTGCTAATAAGTTGGCCAGCTTCTGGGTCTCCGCCTTCTTAAGTAGCGTGATAAGCTCTTTTGCTCTCCTGTTTTTGGACTTTTCTGCTATCTTATTCTGCTTGTCCTCTTCCTTGGTCTGCTCTTTTGTTACCTTGGTAATCTCTTTAACGCCTGACTTTACTTTACCTAGAGTCTCTTTTGTTTTCTCTTCCAGCTTCTCCGCGCTTGTGCCTATTGTTGAGATTACCTGTTTAAATGCTCCAAGGTCGCGTGTTGCTATCAATCCAATAACCGCCCCTATTACCTTCCCGCCATTTAGGAACGTGCTTAAAAGGACAGTCCCTAGCTTCATTGCAGCTTTGCTAAGGATATTCATCTGATCCTTAAACTCGACCAGCGTAGCTATATTATCTTCCTGTATTATCTGACCTGTTTTTTCTGCTTGTTCGCCATACGCTTTAAGCCCTGCGCTGCCATCTGCTAGTGTAGTAACTAAAGCAGCACCCTCACTATCGAATGCTTTAAAAGCCACCCTCAATCGCTCTTGTGGGTCTTCTATGCCCTTTATGGTGTCCGCAAGGTCAGCCATTACATGCTCGGTCTTCCGAGTGTTGCCCGCCGCGTCTTTGGTTTGGATGTTATACTGTTGCAACACAGGTAGAAGCTCACCACCGCCATTTGCTGCTTCCCCTAATCGCCTTGCAAATCTTTGCAGGGCCATGTCTGTCGTCCTAGTCTCTACACCTGTCTGCTCTGCTGCAAATCTGAACTTCTGCAAGAAGTCAGTGGTGATACCTAGTTTCTTGGATGTTTTGTCCAGCTTGTCTGAGTAATTTATAAGCTTCTGCCCTGCTGCTCCTATTGCCGCAGCGCCTAAGCCTACTCCGAAAGTGCTTTTTGCCTGTTGCCCAAAGCTCTTTAAGCTTCTCTGACTTTTCTTTAAGCCAGTATTGAACTTGTTTGTGTTAAGGCCAAGGTTAGCCATGACCGATACTGACTTAGCCATTGGTGACCTCCTTTTCTTTGCGTTCTTCTTCCATCATCCTGTTTAGCTCCCTTAGTCCCCAATTCCTAAGCTCGGCCAGTGGTGCTATACCTCTTGCATCTGGATCATTCATCAGATGACTGACATTGTTTAATTGGTTCACTTGCGCGAGTGGCATGTCTAGTATTTCATCTCTGCTCCAGCCATACTGACTGGCTAACCCATGCACCCGGTAAGCTGCTATGCTGGCCACCTGTTCGCCAAGGCTCTTACCCTTGCCTGCTCGCTTGGTGGTTATGTTCTCTTCTTTCCTTATTTGTTTCAGGTAATCCCTGATATCTTCTATCTCTGAGACCATACCGTCCTTGCGCCAGAGCTTCCTTGCTTTGCGCTCCATCATATAACGCCGTAAACGCCCCTGTATGGACAGTTTAGGCAGTGGTTGGTAATAGATGCTTAATCGCCATAGTAAAGCCACTAGATCACCAAATGTATGTATGCCTCCTGCGATGAAGCTATTGCCCACTGCATTTAGGTCGATCAATGCCCTGATTGTTAAGGGTTGTATCTGAAAGCGCCCTACATCTTGGGGCAACTCCATCCATGCAAGCTCTCTGCCTGCTATTAGTTCTTCTAGCTCAGCTTCCCACTTTTCCTGGAATCCAGGAACATCGTAAAGTGACTTAACCACATCTCCCTATTCAGTTAGGTTAGACCGTCAGATCGTGATGGAACTCAATAGTGACAGTGTGGAAGCTCTCGCCCTGATCTTCATTGGGCGTCACTGTTCCGACCACAAAAGTTTCTGCTGTGGTGTCCTCGTCCCAGTCATAGGTAAAAGTGTCACCTGCTGCCGGCAGTGCTGTGGAATCTGTTGCCAGTTGTAATACTGCTGTGCCAGGTGCGCGGAAATCATTCCTCAACATAAAATCAGCAGGATCACCATTTGCGTCTCTGCGCTCTATCCGCCTTACCTGTTCGGCAGGGGCTTCAAAGCTTTCGCAGATGTATGCCACCAGATTGATGGTGATTGAGAATAAACCGATTGGAAGGTCTGTGCCTGCGGAGGTATCGTATGGAAGTGCCATTTGTCTATTGTGTTAAGGTTTCTAGTATTTGAAAAGTGTCAACTAGGAGGGCCAGCTTGTGGACTTTACAGAGAACTGCATATGATAAGTGATCTGGCTTATATCATTGCCTGAATCGGCATCAAAGCTATGTGCTGTGCCTGTCTGCTTTAAGAACTCTATTTTATGATTAGTCAGCCATGTATTCAAGTTGGCTGTGCTGGTTGTGCCTCTTTGCAAGACCTCTCTGATCTTGGCTCTCATCTGGGAGTGATTGTTAGGTATCCATGCGCCGAAGAAGTTTGTCCGCTCCAATCTCTTGGTGACTGTTGTTACAAGCACCTGACATGTCCACTGGTCGGCCACCCAGACAGAAGCGCCATTTTGCTGGTAGTGACCTGTCTCTGCAAAGCCGTCTGATACGACAAAGACATAATCATCTGGCAGGGCTTCCGTGCTGTTTTCTGGATAGATGAGTGGCAGTCCCCCATTGCCCATTACACCAGCAAAGGCTATGTGTAGCACATTCTCGAAGGACATCAACTCGGTTTCAGTAGCCATGATCTATGCGTTAAATACTTTAGTGATACTGACCCCTCCCTTAGTTACAAAGCCTACCTTGGCTGCCTTGCCTGATACCACTCGTCTAAGCAGTCCTTCCATAGCTCTAGCCCGTATAAACAGGCTTCTTTCTATTAAGAACTTCAGGCTACTTTCTTTGAATCTGATCTTCCTGTTTGTCATGCTAATGAATGACTCATCCGCACTGAATTTCTCTTTGTAGTCAGCAGATGCTCTGGCTGATGTGTGCCGGCTAACATATTTTGGGACTTTAAGTCCAAGCTTAATAGCTGTTTGAGTCCATCCAGCTTTCATAAGCCCTAGCCTTCCATATAGCTCATCTCTAAACTTGTCCCATTGTTTTACATCTGGCGTAACTATATTGCTATGCCGCCGCCTTGGTTTGCTGAAATTTGGTGAAAATGGCCTATGAAGCTTTTTATTAAATGGCACTACTCGCTTACCCCTGAAGCCGCCGGCCTTCATATTGGCAAAGATTTTATTAAGGTGAGCAAAATCGCGCTTTAACAGCAAATCCCTAATCTTTATATTAGTTATTCCATCTGGGTTTATCTTATCAACGCTTTTCCGTAAATCTACTCTGATTTCTTTTTGCTTCCCTTGAAATTTAAATATGGGAGTGCCTTTGATGATCTCCTTCATGGCCTTCTTGCTCTCACTTCTAAGGAAAGCAGGATATGCAGCTCCTAGCTCCTTTTTCCACATGAGCAGCGCCCGCTCTAGTGGCAGGCTCTCTATCTCTATGCTAAGGCCGTCTGCCATTAGCTTTTTACCCGTTGAAGCTTAAACTCGTAGTGAAGGCCAACTCTTTGAATGCTTCTTACTGTATAGCGAGTGCTTAGGCCACCGTCTCTATTCCAGTAGATGTATTGGTCTCCCGTCCATCTAGGTTCTGTTGTAAACCATCCAGTAGTAGCCATTACTGTTGCAAAGTCCTCTTCTGAGTAGCCTTCCTGCAACATCTGCACTTCCCTGTCCTCATCAACAAAGACTCCCCTGAATATGGTGCTTGGATTATTCAGGCTAAACACCGTGTCGCCGCCTAACATGTCTGGCTTTTCTAGCTGCTCAAATGCTGTCTTTAAGATGTCTCCTATTAAAGCCATTGTTTTAAAACAATAACGCCCCGCCCTTGGGGAAAAGGCAGGGCGCTATTTCAGGGTATGATGGGAACGAAAAATCTATTATGCTGATGTGCGCTTCTTGGCTACTTTCTTAGCTACTGGTGTGCCTCGTCTGCGGCTGAATCGCCCGTCTATGGGTGCATAAAATATCTTGTCGAAGCCTTTGCCTGTGGCCTCGTCTTTAAATGCTTGTTTAAGCTCATTACGATCACCTGTGATGATCGTTTTGCACTCTTCGCCTTTAAGTCCTACTATGGTTGCGTATCTTTTTGCCATTGGTTGTATTGATTAAATTGTTATGCGGATCCCTTGTAAAGTCCTGCATTCACTAAAGCTGTTCTCATTGCATTGACTGATGTGGCCAGCTCCCTAACAAACTCCACCGGATTGATTAGGCCGATAGTGTCATCTACTGTGAATGTGCCTGCCGTATCAGTTGGGCTGACAAAGAGCAGTCTCTCATAGCTGTTAGCTGCATCATCATCGAAGTATAGGGCAACTCCGTTAGTGCTGGCTGATGCATCGTGCTTGATTCTGATTGCCCGGCCATCCGAGCCTATCACAAAGCCATCCAATCCGGAGCCTGTGTTATTCATCAGAAGCCGCTCATCAGAGTTTCTCGCATCTTCGTCAAAGTAAACTTGAAAGCCTCCAGTGCCAGGAAAGTCATCATCTCTGATCCTGATGGTAGCACCACCATTGCTTAGGGTCAGAGTGCCATTGGCGTCACCTGCTGTCTGGCTTTCTAAATGGCCAGTAGGTATGCCATAAGACTGCAACTCTTCCTCATGGTAATATAGGGCTGTTCCATTGGAAGCAGCAGAGTCATCGTCCGTTACATCTCCACTGGTTATTAGCAGAGAGAAGTCACCGTCATTGCTACCACTGATTGCCCCTGTTCCCTCGGTCAATGCTACCTGGTCAGCACCACTAGGCTGCACGATAGGAGTTGCCCCCCAGAAGCTTAACTTCTCCGTGCTGTCGCCGCCTATCTGGTAGCCTGCCCCTGTGTCATTGATTTGGGTTCCCATGAGCTACAAGCTTCTGCTTACGCAGAGCCTTTCATTATTCCTGTGGCTACTAGTGCGGAGCGGATGGTGTTTACTGATGTGGCCAACTCTCTAACGTGTTCAGTAGGACTGGAGCAGCCAAACTCATCGTCTGTGGTATAGCTGCCATTGGCATCAGTAGGAGATACAAACAGAAGGCGCTCATAGTTGTTGGCCGCATCATCATCGAAGTATAAAGCTACTCCATTGGTAGAAGCAGAAGCATCATGGGTAAACCTGATTGCCTTGCCATCTTCCAGAACTATAAAGCGATCAATACCGCCGTAGATGTTGTTGATTAAGAAACGCTCATCTGCATTGGTTGCGTCTTCGTCAAAGTAAACTTGGACTCCCAGTGTTGCTGCATTATCGTCATCCTTTACCACTCCGGAAGGGCCACCATTGCCAACATTAAAGCCTGCATTTGCATTGCCTGCATTTGCTGACTCCAAGTGAGCTATTGGTGATCCTGCTTGGCTTACTTCGTCAACGTGGATGTAAACCGCAGTTCCATTAGTGGCAGCGCTATCATCGTCAATGACTGTGCCTGTCAGAACTAATGCAGAAAAGTCTGCATCATTAGTGCCGCCGATAGCGCCACTGTTCTCGGTCATGGCTGCTTGAGCAGCGCCTGATGGCTGGACTACTGGGGTTGCTCCCCAGAGTCCTATCTTTTCCGTAGCATTACCGCCGATTTGATAACCAGCACCTGTATCATTTATCTGGGTTCCCATAAGTTATCTCCTTTAGGGGTTAGCTTCTATCTGACTTAGGCAGAAGTGATACGCTTGATGGCGGAGCTTGTTCCGGTGTTTTCTTCCAGACCAGCTACGAATCCATACAAGCACTCATAAACGCGGCGCTTTGTGCCAGAATTTTCATCATACCAAGTGCGAACACCAATGGTAATGCCACTCTCTGGATCGGTAAGCCGCTCAACTGACTCATATTTGTGGCCAGCATCTGGTTCGAGGAAACGGAAAGCTACTGCAATGGCTCCACGATTAGCAGCAAAGCCTACTAAGTTTTCTCCATTGGCAGGAATGATATTGGATTTATAAACATCAAAGCCTGCAAGGTTAGGAATGCGGCCTTCCCTGATTGCTTCAGCGCCGCCAAAAGCAGCAGAAGACTGGATAGCGTTATCTTTTAACAGATTGCTGTAATAAGCATTGGAGAGGATAAGGCTACGGCTATCTTGCGGCCAGTCTGCATCATCGCAAGCGTCCATTACATCAACAACATCATCTGCATCAAAGTCCGTTGCTGCTCCTACAAATGCTGCTGTGCCATAGTTAGCGTCAGTGATAACCGACCAGATACCATTGGAAGCATCATCAAGAACATACTTAGCGAGCAGATGGCCTTTGCGGCGACCGAACATCTCAAGATTGATAACGCTGCTGTTGGCAATGTCAGTGTCTGAAAGCTCAGTGGAAACGTATGGGTGCTTGTTAAGCGTAATGTCCACAGCATCGCTGGAAGTATTCTGCATCGAGTAGTCACTGCCGCTCGTTTTAGTGGTGACTGCTGTTACCGTGCTGTCGTCACGAATAACGCTTACAGTGTTACCTTTCTTGGCAGCATCTGAAGAGAAGTCTGTCGAGAATGCAGTCAATGGAGTAAGCCCTGCGGTGAATCCGCGAAGGACTCCCTGTGCGATGATATCGTCTTGTGCGCCTGTGAATAGGTTAGTAGCCATTTGTCGTAGTGTTTAGTTATATTAAATTGATTAGTTGAACTGGGCGATGATCTTGCTTCTGTTTTTATTGTAGAAGGTCGTCTTTTCGCTGGGGTCTGTGATCGCTTGCCACTTGGTCACTATATCCGTTTCAGCTTTAGGAGCTTCTGGGTCAGTGTTCACATCATCTGCAACAGGCTCATGGCCCAATGCGGAGAGTTGTTCTTGCGCTGCTGTGCTTATGCGCTCTTTCAAAGCTTCTTCAAAGGACTCGTCCGAGTTGAATTCTACACCTGCTGCCTTAATGGAAGCTAGGGTATCATCTAAAAGCTTCTTGGTTTCAGTAACTTCAGCAGTAAGCTCTGTCACTTCCTGTGCAGTTGCTTCAATAGCTGACTCAAGCTCTTTCTGGCTGGCCTCAATATGGCTGGCCAAGACGTTCTCGTCTTTGGCTTCCAGAAGCTCATTCAGGTCTAAGCCTGCTGCTTCAAAGAGTTTTGTTGCTTGGTCTAGTTTCTTTTTGGCTTCAAATAGTTTCATTTGTCTAGTTTGGAGTGTCAACTTAGGCGATTGCTTCTATTACTTCATTGAAAGACTCAACCACTTCATCAGCTAATCCTGCTTGCATGGCTTTCAGGCCCATGAATGTCTGGCCTTCCATGCTGTCGGTCTCAATCTGGGGTCGCTCTTGAGAAACAAAGCTAGTAAAGATGTTATACACCTGATCCACTTGTGACTGGATAAGCTCCCTGCTCTCTGCTGACATTTCAGCGCCACTAAGACCTGCTGCCTTGTGCTTGCCTGCTTTAAATAACTCCAATTTATAGCCTTCTTTGGCCATCCACTCAGACTCATCAATGTAGGCCACATAGACACCTATGCTGCCAACATCTGCTGTCTCTGTAATAAATATGCCCCTAGTGGCACTAGCGAGCCAATAAGCTGCTGATGCTGCAATACTGTCACTGAAAGCATAAACTGGCTTTACCTCTCTGTCTATCTTGCTGATTAGCTTTGCCAGTTCTGGCACTCCTGTAACTCCTCCACCCGGTGAATCTATGTGCAGTAGTATATTGCTCACGGTGTCATCCTCTGCTGCTGCCACTAGCTCCTGCTCCACTTGCTCAAGCGAACAACCTCCACACATGGTCTCCATGTCTGTCAGATACTTGGCTATGACTCCTTGTATTGAAACAACAGCCAGTGATCCGCGCTCTTGTTCGATTACTTCACCATCTGCGTTAATATAGGTAGTGGCTGCTGTGACTGTTAGTGGCTGCTCTGCTTGGCTTAAGTTGCCTAGCATGGAGCTTCTAAGGGTGCTGGCTATGCTTTGCAGGAATGACGGCCTAATGGCCCATATCTCATTCTTGATAGCGTTAAGGATTCTAGGGTATCTGATCGCTGCTTTATTCATCTTCTGTATTGGCTGATTCTTCTATGATGGCGCTTGTGCCTTTTGGTGAGCCTAGTTCTTCGGGAGTAAGACCATGCGCTGCTGCTACTTTCTTCTTCTTTTCTTTGTAGGCTGCTGCTGATTCCAGGAACTCATCAGGATCAATACCTCTCCTTTGCAGGATTAGTGGCTCACTGTTCACACCTGATTCCAATTCTTTAAGCTCTGTCTGCCTCATCCTGCCTTCATCGACAGTATATTCTCTGGGCATGTGGTATGTCCACTTCCACCATTCCTCATGCTGTGGTATATCACCACGCTTGATGAGCTTGGCTACCTGATACAGTGTGGCTTTACATGCGAATGGAGCCAATGCTTTAAACCTGTTCCTTATAGTGGTGTTGATGTTGTCCACAAAGCCTCTGACTCCTGCGCCTGACAGAGTGGATAGATCAAGCATCTCTATTCTCCACCCCATGCCATAGAAAGCGCCTGCCCTTACCATGTGATCGAACTCCCGCCACTCATTGCTGGGCCTGTTACTGCTATGGCTGGTCAGTTTGCCTGCGCCTGCTTTTATGTAGCGGATCATGCCCCGCTCAAACATCTGGCTAGGTGACTTCTTTCCTGTAAAGCTCTGTGGACTGCCGCCTGCTGTTGGATTGATGGGGCCTCTGCCTGATTCTGTCTCTTCTAATATGGTAATTGCTGAGTTGGCTTTCTGGGCTGTCTTTTCGTGCTCTCTGGTCTCCTTCACATCATACCAATCAAGAACTGAATAGGCTATGGTCGGGAATGGCCTACCTTCTGAGAACCAGCTAGGGTTAGCCACATGCAGCATATTGTCAGCGCTGATGTCTTGATCTGATTCCTCGGTTGCGCCCAGCACCCTGTATGCCATGGGCCTACCTACTGAATTATAGATAATGCCATTGCGGATAAGAGCGCCGTCATAAGGGCCACCCTCTACTATTTCCTCTTGTGATCTCTGGCCTATCTTGTGAGCTTCAAGGAATTGGAACTTGGGAAAGCCGCCCTGTCCCTCTGTCAGCAGGATAAAGAAGTCACCATCTATGTCCCATAGTGTGCAACCAATCTCCATGCTTTTGGCGAATGACCAGTTACTTCCTCTTACATTACAAATCTTATTGGCTTCTCTTACTTTCTGCTCTGCCAGCTTGCCCCAATCAGTATCTGATCCTACGAATTGTGGCTTCCATCCACTAGCACTGACATATTCTGCTTTCTGATTAACCGCGCCTCTAACTTCGGAGAAGTTCTGCGCTATCCATCTGCCATCTGAGAGCATGTTGCGCCACTTGCTCTTGGACATCATGCTAATGATGTCATTGTCCAGGTATGGCCTCCACTTGTAGAAGCTATACTGGTCTGATGACTGGCTGCCTTCATACATGCCCACACCACCACCAGTAGTGCCAAAAGGCTTTCCAAATTGATCTACTATCTCGCTTGGCATAACTTATTGAAAGCGGACAACGCTCCTTGTGCTATATGGGCTGGTAACTGTGGAGTCTAGTTGTGCATAGGCATCTTGCAACTCCTGCTCCCACTGCATAAGGCTATTTACGCCCTGTGGATAATCAAAGTTAACGGATTGGCCATTGACAGTGCCAGACAGGATAACTCCGCCGCCTGCCGCCTGCTGCATGTTGCCTCGCTGCTTTACAGCTGCGACATACTTTGCTTTTTCTGCGTCTAGCTCCGCCTCTGTGAAGCCATAATAGATACCATAACTGACTGTTGCCATTTAATCATCTGGCAATGTCAACAATTGGTTTCTCTATACCTCTGCGCTTTCTGCTCCCACCAGTCCAGACATGGAAGCTACTATGACATTCATTTTCTCGCAGTCATATAAGTGGTCTTGCTGGTCTCTCTGTATCCAATCAAAATAGATGCTATCATCCTTGCTTCTCTTTTTGCTGATCCTGACCCAGCTATCTATATGCCTCAAATAGTTCTGGCTTACATCCTTCGGATATGTCCAGATGCGCTCTGGCTCATTTATCTCGCGTAGTGTGGCTAGTCTGTTCATGGCTTCTGCATTGCTGAACTTGAACTGGCCAGCGTAAACATCAGCGCCCTGCTGTGGAGTGCCTTCAAAAGCATCTATGTATTCAATCTCTGCATAGGGTCTGCTGACTCCATCTGGATACCTGAATGGCTTACAGTCCTCACCTCTTAACACATACCAGTGGTTGATTGCTGCAAGGCGCTGCACTCTGGTTGGATTGTAGTTGCCATCCATATAGACACAACAGCCTCCTTCCAGAAACTTGCCCTCATGGTCTGGTATCTTCAGATCCTCTTGTGTCTCTCTGAGGTTCAATGCTGTTAATGCCCTGCCCTCATCCAATAGCCTGCTGCTGCCATCTTTTGCCCACATCCTGACCACATACCAATAGTGATCCTTCTGAACATCTATGGTCATTATCCTAATATGCTCTTTCTCCCAAGGCTCACCTTTCTTATATTCACCAAAGGCTCTTACTTTGTCAGATGGTCTTAGCACTGTCCTGACATCCCAGAACTTCACCCAGCGCTTGCGGTAGAAGTCCTGCAATAGCTCCAGATCACCTCTCCGCTTGGCTTCTACTGCGGCCATCCACTCGAGAGCCAGCTTGCCCCAATCTACGTGACAGAAGGCATTTGTGCGCCATGCCATGATCTCCGGGTCAGCCTCTTCGTTCTCAGCTATGTAGCCGCCTTTCTGGTTCATCCTGTGCTGTAAGGCAGCATTGTATCTGATCTGGCTCTCGCAGTGTGGGCATTCATAATAGACAGACTTCTGGAACTTGACCCTGTTTAGTTTGCCATCTTTCTTTCTAACAGTGTCATTGGTGGTGAACCGTAAGCCGCCCTTGCTGACTCTGCCCTCTACTGTGTCAAAGTTCATGTCATAGCTGAATAAGCTTCCGCAGTCAGGGCATGGCACATTCCATTGCATCTGGTTACTGTCCTCCCAGAGCTTATGGATCTCGCTGCCTGTATCTCCTGCGCTGGTCGGAATGATGGCCTGGTAGCTCCAAGGATAGGAAGTCATGCGCCCGAATATCTCAGATAGCTGGCCGGGCTTGTATGACCATGCCTCATCGCATACTATTTTCTCCAAGGTCTTAGCGTTTCTATCAGCTACCACATTTGCTGATAATAGCCTGAAAGGAACATGAGGAAACAGTATCTTGAACTTGGACTTCTTAAAGCGATCATCCGGCAACATATTGCCCAGCACTCTGGTATTATCAAATAAGCCTGTAAGCTTATCCTCCGAGAAGTCTTTGACTGCGCTTTCTGTCTCAAAGTAGATCGCTGATCTGCCAGGTTGCACCTGAAAGTCCCTCAAGGTCTTTATCTGGCCGATCAGGGTCTTCATCAACTGAATAGGCCCAAGGACAAGGAACTTGCAGCCAAGCTTGTTATCCATTGCTGCTACTGGCTCTTGCAGCATGGGTATCCTGTTGCGCTGAAATGGCCCGTCATCTAGGGCCACATGCTTTTCACACCAGCTTAGGGTGCTTTTCCTTTTAAGCTTCAGGCTCATCGAATAAGGGCAAGCCATGAGCAGCCCTTTCTTTATTGTGCTGCTGGTATATCCATTTCCTGAATTGTTGCGCTGTGCATACCGATGATGCCGCATCACCAAAGACAAATGGCTTTAGTTGCCAAAGCAGCATAACAAAGTCATCTAGCGCGCGCCTACATCCTTCTTGTGGTGCCACTATTGTCAGCCAATCAAAGTCCTGTGTTCCAATCCAAGGCCCCGACCACTTAATAAAGCTCTCTTTATCCAGTTCTATGGTTGCTCCTGTTTCCAAGCATCTGACCTTCAATTCATCTTCTTTCATTACCCAGTTCATACTTTGGCCTCCATATACTCTTTAAACCACTCATAGAACTCCCTCATCTGCTCCCTGTTCAACTCCAGGGCATAACTGTATTTGTCTTCCGGGTTCCACATGCACATCAATCTTTCGCCTATCTCGATTGATACTGGCCCGCATTCTGTTTTTATCGTTATTGCTGTTTCCATCACCCTACTTTCTTTTTCATTTGTTTATACCCATTCTCAATGTAGTCATCTACGGTGTCTTGCAGTTTCTCTATAAACCAGTCCGGCAGGTTCAAATTGCCCACTGGCCCAGATGCCAAAGCTAGCGGAGACAAGAAGCGCCTGTTCAACAAATACTCATCCAGTATTTTGTAGGCTTCTTTTGGATCATCAAACTGACCTGCCAATTCCCTCAAGCTCTGGTCTACTCCCCTCATCATCCAGAAGCCAATAGCAAACAGCCAGCGCTCTATCAATTCCTTGGGCAGTAGTTCGCCCTTTTCTATCCCAAGCTTTTTCTCTGCCAGCTTGTTCTGCCTGATGTTGTTCTCTGTCTTGATGAGCAAGTCACTCCAGAACTGTATCTTTGCTGGCTCGTTGTTCTTGATGCTCTGCCTGACTTTCTCCGCATAGAACTTTCCCAAGCTCTCTAAGTCAGCACCCTCTAATTCCGGCTCTGTCGGATCGGGTTTCTTTCCCTCTACTATCTCCGCCCTAACTTCCTCCGCTCGCTTCCGTAGTTTGGCATTTGTTTTTGGCGCACTTATCAGTGTCCATGCCATGAGTTTTGCGTCTTCCACCGGATGGCCTTTTTGCACCCATAGACGGACTGTTCTAGGGTCAACATCCCAGAACTTAGCTATCTTTTCATGTAACGCCTTTTTATCACCACTAGGATGTCTGTTTCTCATAATGGCAGTTTTTTACATTTAGTGCGTTAGTAACGGAAGC
>JAAOEI010000269.1_pt1 | contig 20838 bp, 42 predicted proteins | sample 7059261 | NCBI WGS metagenome assembly JAAOEI01 (sample SAMN14008812, study PRJNA610033) | viral metagenome | isolation source: viral particles filtered from seawater | place: China: Hangzhou Bay, Yangshan Deep Water Harbour | collected 2017-10-31 | reverse complement strand
TTTAACATCTTGAAAATCAAGGTTAGATATGGTAAAAACTGGGAGTTGTTGCAGTCGTTCCAGTCGTTCCAGTTGTTGCAGTCGTTCCAGTCGTTCCAGTTGTTCCAGTCGTTCCAGTCGTTCCAGTTCCTTGTGGGCTGGTCTATCTTTTATTTGCCCCCCAAAATCCAACCTTCTTTCGTTCCAAGTTTTTTTATCACTCAAAACAAAACTAGAGCCAGTTTTTTCGTTAAATTCTTTCAATGCCTCTTTATCTCTGAACATAACAATATTATGCCCCAAGTGTTTTAGCTCTTCAATATCGCCAAAGGCATAGTCCCTTTGACCATTTCCAAAAGAATAGCAAATCCTAGCAAATTGCCCCTTAATTGAATCTTCATCTTTTAAAATCTTAAACTCTTCTCTATCAATAAACTTATAAAAATTATCAGGAAATAATCCATACTGCCCTTTTTCGCCCTTCCTAGCCCTTTCTAAAATATAATTAAGTAAATCCACCATTCCCTTTTGTTTTTCATTATAAACCACCTTTAAACCATATTCTAAAGCGGCAAATGACATAGAGCCACCGCCACCAAATAAATCAAAGAAATATTTTGTATTAGGTTTTAAATCAAGCATCTTTTCTATCAGTTGATATGCTATTTTGTTTTTAGAGCCTTGATAAGGTATTCTTAGGTTTAAACTTGATTGTCTAATTGGCTTTCCGAAAAGGTCGTTAATCATTCTTGATCAAATAATCAATAATCATTGCATCAATCTTATTTCTTGGGACAATCTTTAAATCTCTTATTTCCCTCGCTTGAGCCATATCAAAGCTAATTGTCATCAATAATTTTCTTCCTTTTTTTATTTTATCAATAGCTTCTTCAATAGCTCCAATTAAACTATAATGAGTTTTTCTTGGCTCTTTTAAGAAGTCAAGCTCATCATCATAGGTGTTCATATATGCCAAGATAGGAGTATCGTTTTTACTAGCAGTTAAATAACCGCCAGCACTAGCCCTACCTTTTAAACTTTCTAGGATTTTTTGTTTATTTGCTTTCATTTTCCTCCTCTTCTTCTGGTGGCAATTCAATTTCCCCTTCAATAGTAGTTTCAATTGAATATGTATCATTCCCAAATCTTGATTGTCTTACTTCATCAGGAGCTAGAACGCCATTTGCAATATAAACTTCGTCAATTTTAGATTGCTCTAATCTCATCTTGACTTTTTGTTCTTCGGTTTGTTGCCATAATGAATTAAACTCAATATTAACCTCTTCCATTTTAACGCCATCTTTTGCAAGTGTGATATATCTGATCAGTTTCTCAAGTGTTACTAATAATGATTCTTCTTGATCTGATTTAACTTTATCATAATAAATTCGCACCTCATTGTCACCAGTTGCACTCAATCCTTTCGGTGGAGTTCCAAATAAAATAGTAGAAGGAATACCAGTTGTTCCGGCAATATTATCTTGAAGTTTTGCGAAGGTGTCGGCTATACCGCTAAATTGCTGGCTTACTGTCATAAAGTCTTCTTCGTTATCAATAACAACAGTATTACTTACTGACTTTGCCATATCGTGCATTGCAAGCCTTGCGTCTAGTTGTTTCTTGCCGTCTGCACTTCTTAATTTATCCATCAAACCCTTGATTCTTAGAGTATCTACATTTGACTTAATTAAGAGCGAGAAAAGTGATTGCTGGGCTAATCCATAGTCTTGCAAGTCTTCGTGTATAGCTTGAAGTGAAGATAAGCCCCAAAACTTATCATAAGAAACGGTCGCTCCTAACTCGTCTTCAGGGTAATATTCGCCTTGAAAAACTAAGCATCTTGATTCGTGAATTGTGTATTCTTGTTGCTTATCTTGGACTGTGAAATATTCAGGCTCGCCAAATCTGGCGTTGGTCGGATCTTTGTAATAGTTAGTCTCTAAAACCTGAACTTTTGAACGACTAAAAACCCTTAATTTTTTGATTGACTTAATATTATTCTCATCCACTGGCTCGTTTGGTAGCTTGCCATCTTCAATTATCAAATAGATTAAAGAACCACCAAAGAGTTTAGAATTTCGCAAAGCGTTTTTGAATTCTGTTTTAGCTTTGATTCTTTTTAAATATTCTAAAATCTCGCCGTCCGTGTCTTCAGGAATAGTGATCCACTGCCTCACCATATCGTCAACAACTAAGTCAATATAGCGTTTAGCTAAGCCGTTGCCAGTGTATAAAGCGGCTATTGTTGCATCGCTTGCAACTGTTAATCTAAAGCCATTGCCTTTGTTCTTATTGCCTAGTTTTCGCATTGCATCAATAAAACCATCCCAATTTTGGGTTTCTTCTATTTTTTCTACCATATTCTGTTTGTATTAAATTCTGTCATTAATCCACTGTAATCTAGCGGTCTGTTGTCTTCGTCAAAATCTTCAAATAATAAATCTCTGATTGCATAAGCCAAAGTGTCAACTTGGTCTTTTTTACCCTTCTCACCGTTAAATTGCAACAATTCCTTTTCTAATTCTGCTAAAAATGGGGCTTCTATCGGAAAAAACACTTGTTCATTGTAAAATCTAGGCAATACATCATTAACCCTTGCGACTTTGTCTTTTTCTGCTTTGAGAATGTCAATCGGTATATTGCTTTCATCTTTCAATATCTGAATTAATCCAATACCACTGCTTTTATCTTCTATTGCGAACTTGCGTAATGAGCCGTGTTTTGTGTCTTCTAAATGTTTTTGCCAAAAATCCTTTGCCGCTATTATCAGTTTTGGAGTGTCCATTTTTGCCCGCAAACTATCTAATAAATAAGCGTATCGCCTGCCGTTTTTAACTAGAACGCCCCAGCATTGTATTACTGTGTAATCGTTATGCTTTCCTTCTTTGCTAGCTGTATCTGCGTAAATGCAACGGTAATCCATTGCAGGCAAAAATTGGTAATATCTAAACCATTCTTTTTTGAATAAAACCCCCCCCTCTTGGATTGGCTCTTGCTGATATTGAGCTTGGAACATAAAGTCATTTTTAGCAATCTCTTTTATTCTTGTGTCCGTGTATTGACTCTTTAATTGACAAACCCCATCAATTAAGAGTGGTTTTTTAAGTGTTTTGAAATGATAAACTTTTTGCAGAAATCCGCTTAAATCTTCTAAGTGCAAGCGTTGTTGAATATTTACAATAGCAATATTACTATCATTTAAGCGGCTTAATAGCGTTTCTTCATAGTAGCCTTGCACTTTCTCACGCATTAATTCTGAATGAATATCTGCGGGCTTGTTTGCGTCATCAATGAATAATCCGCCAGAAAATCCCTCATATCCTCTTATTCCAGCTCCAAAGCCAGTGATTGCAGAGCCAACACTCGCAAATAGTATCACTCCACCAGCTTCAGTGATAATCTTCCTGCTTGTGTAGTTAGCTTTGCCTTGATTTTCTTCCAAATAATTACGCCAGAATTCATCGATCGGCTTTGTTTCTAGTGATTGCTCTTTTGAGTTTCCAGCATACATCGCCTCAAAAATAGGGTGTTGTAATATTTGAGCTAATTCTCTTGATATATCGTTAAGTAGAGCTTGTGAGAAAGAAGTGTAAATAAAATTACACTTCGGGTTGTGAGCTATGCAATAAGCAATAAAATATTTTGCTAGTGTTGTTTTACCAGAACGAGGGGGGACATTTATAATTTGTCGGTTTTCTTTTTGATCATAAACATATTGGAATGTTTCAAATAGTTCTGCGTGTAGCTCTTCTTCTATGAATCTGCGGTTTTCAAGCATCTTGAACATATAGAGCGTCCAAACTCTAAAACCTTGTTTGTGTAGTAATTGCCCAAAATATTGAGGGTTTTTAATTTCCATTTTGTTTTGTCTCCGCCCCGTGCAACAATAGCATTTTAATCAATAAAATCAAGGCTCTAGTTTTTTTCAATTTCTGTAATGGTTTCGTTGATTTGTTTTAAGTATGCTTCTTTTTCTTCTTTTTCAACATAAACAATTATTGGTTTTAGTGCTTCACCATCTTTTCCTGTTTGTTCTGTTCTCATTGACCAGTCTTCTTTTACCCTTCTTTCTGCTACAAACTTAGCAGTCCCTAGGTCACCATCATCTAGGGCTTTGTCTATGATTCTAACCGCTTTATAGCCTATTTTCTTCTTCCATAGCTCCTTAGCCTTCGAAAACTCTGGATTCTCTCTACAATATAAATAAAGTGTTGATTCGCATATATCAGCGTGAATACAAGCTAGAGAGTCGCTCATACCCATCAAGAAAGCCTCTTTTAGTTTTTGCAGTGTGTCTGGTGTCATTTTTGTTGGTCTTCCACCATCCTCAGGTTTTAATTTCTTTTTAGTCATTAATTGTGTCAAGGTAAAAATCAAATAAATCTCGTTCTGCCCCAATCTCGCTTTTGAACTTGGCCACATCCTCAATCTTAATTATCTTCCTGATTATCTTGTCATCAAAGCCGTCGTTCTTAGCAGCGTTGTAAGTTTCTTTTATCTCGTCACTTAAATGCTTCTTTTGCTTTTCAAGTTGACTGATGTTTGAAGCGTAAAGTTTAAGTTTTTCTTTTGAGTGATTATTGTCCATTTTTAGTTTTTTATTATAGTATTCTCATTTCTTTTTATTTAAAAAGTCTAAAATTGCTAACTTCATTAATTCCAGTCCTTCCATCTTCCCAGTTTTGGCTTTAACTTTTGTGTCGATCAAATATGCTGCCAAATATGCAATTGCAATAAAAGCAATGGCGGGGCGTGGGTTTTCTCTTTCCAAAAAATCTATCAACTTCTCTGCTAGCTGTAACTCTTCAGAGTTTGGTTTTATGAAATTAGCCGCTTCACCGAATATTGCGGATGGGAGTGGAATGGCCTTAGTCGGCTTAATATTATGAGTTATATTTTTCTTAACTGTCATTTTACAATATTTTTTAAATCAATTCCAATCTGCTCTTTGAACTGCAAACTCTCAACAACTCTAGAAAGAGCTAGCGGCACGCTTTGTTTATTACTCGCAAAGTTGATCAATGACGCTTGACTATATCCGCACCACACACCAAAATTTTTCTGGCTAATCTTTTGTTGTTTTAGTTTTTTTAAGAAAATCTTAAACTCTTCTGCTTGCACAAATTCAAATCATTAATATTAATTGCCGCATTTTACCGCACTTTATATAATAGAATTTTAACTTTCTTTTGTCAAGTATTTTGTTGCAAAAATATTAATTAACTGCACAAAAAAATAATTAAAAATAATTGTTGTTTATTAAAATTATTTGAACTATTATCTTGTTATTGATTGATTGAAAGTGTCTTGAAGCCTTTATTTATCTAACTCTAAAAGATAAATAAAAAAAGTTAAAAAAATATTAACTTTTTCCTTGACATAATAATTTAATCAATCATAATACAAAAATCACTTAGTGATCTTTATTAATTTAAATAAAAACTTTTATGAAAACACTTGCAAAATCAATTATTACAGAATTAAAGAAAAATACTGATATTAATAATCATAGTGAGAATTTGGTTTTATTAGCTGAACAACTTGGAAATTATAAATTATTAAGCGCAACCCAATCAATCTTAAATCTTCACAATTATTTTGAATATTTAACTCACGATCTTTCTGTTGTCAGAAATGCAATAATTGCTGATTTAAGAGTAGCTACTTTTGCAAAATTTGATAATGCGCAAGAAATTTGGAATTCTTTATAATCTTCACAATCTTTAATAACTTAATAAATACAAAATATGAGCATTAAAAATGGATTACCAGAATTACACGAAGAATTTGATAATAACGGCATCAAAAGATATGAAGAAACAATTTTATTTATATCTGAAAATGATCCAAGAAGGGAAAATTCAATAAGAAATGAATATAATCAATTTTTTATCAGAATTGGCAAAAATGCTAAATATGATGAGAATGGAAATATTGTCTGGCTTCTAATGAGAGATGATAATGGCAAAGTTATCAAAAATGAATCTTTTGGAAGCGGCGAAAGAATTTAATTATTAACAACTAACTCAAACTAAAAAAATATGAAAAAAATTACTCTTGAAAATCCTGCTAATTTTAAAAATGAAGACGCTTTAATCGCAAAACTTAAAAAAGTTCATCAAACACAAATGCAAGTAAAAACTGCTATCTGGTTGCAAAATGCTAAAAATGTTTTGGTTGATAAATTTGGCTGGAATGAAAAAGACGCTTGCCAATTTATTGCGATGTGGAGCCCTAAAAGTTCTGCTTATGCTGCAACAGCTTAATATTAACAACTAACTAAAAAAATATGAAAATAACAATTTTAACAAAAAATCTAAAATCCGCTCTTGAAAATTTAACGGCGGTAATTGAAAAAAGATCAACTTTGCCCATTCTAAAAATGGTAAGTTTTAAAAGTTGGGAAAAAACCACAAAAGTTGGCACGCCTCACACCAACGAAAATGGCTATTATTTGCCAATGCTGGAAATGGTGGCGACGGGAACGGGCAAGCGACTAAAAATAGATTTAACTTGCGACATTGCGGAAGCTGGTGAGGTTTGTATTGGTGCGGCTAGATTGTTGGCGATATGCAAGAAAACCAAAAGCCATATTTTGGAAATTGAAACAGCTGGCGAAGTTGCAACAGTCAAAGCCGGCGAAGTGATTTTTAAATTAGAAGCGAGAAAATTTGAAGAATTTCCAATTTTAACAGCGGATTTGCCAATTTTGGGGGAACTGGAAGGCTTTGGGGAAAAACTAGAATTTGCAAGCGAGGCAATGGCGGCGAAGGTTGCTTATGAAGTAAGATATTACTTAAAAGGTGTTAATTTAAAGAGCAACGGCGATGATTTAGAGTTTGCGGCGACTAATGGACATTTACTTTTAAAAACTTCTTTAAAAAGCCCTTTTCAACTGGAAAAAGCGGATAATATTATCCCCCGTGATGCAGTGAAAGCAATTTTGAAAATCTTCAAAGGAAAAGTGGCGATTGGTTGCGACGGCAAGAAAATCAAAATTATTGGCGACGAAGGCGAATTTATTTCTAAACTAATTGACGGCACATTCCCCGAAGTGGAGCGAGTAATTCCAAAAGGTGAGGTGGTTTTTTCTTATGAAATAAACACAAAGGAATTGGCGGCGGCAATCAAGCAAATAATGCCAAACGATAAAAACAAAAGCGTATTTTTTGAATTTGGGGAAAAGTTAAAATTAGACACTGTCGAGGGAACTATCTCTATTCCTTGCGGCGGGGAAAATTACAAAACAGCTTTCAACGGCGATTATATTTTGAAAATTTGTAAATTTGGCAACTTTACAATGGATTTTAAAGAAGGGCAAACAGTGGCGACTATTAAAAATAGTCAAGGTTTGGGCGTAATTATGCCATTAAATATATAGGGGGAAATATGAAAAATTTAATTTTAATAACTTAAAAAAACTAAAAAATATGAAAACAGAAATTCAAGATTTATATGTCGGAATCGACAAAAACGGCAAGGTTGAACTTACGAAACTTGACACTGATATGATTGTCGGTAGTCTTGTTTTTGAAAAGATTAAAGAAGACAAGCTTAATTCAGTCCAAGCAATGGAAAAGCTTTTTCAAGAGCAATCAGCACTTGAGAAAAGCGGCAAAATGTGGTTTAACTTAAAATAAAAAAATATGCAAGAAGAACTAAAAATAATAATTCAAAATTATGACGAAAAGTTTTTAAGAAAGCTGTTTGTAGATTTAGACGAAACAAATTGTTTCGGTTATTTCTTGAAAATTAGGACTGAAATTATTAATGAAAAACCAGTGGTTTATGTAAAAACTAATCATTTTAAAAATGAAGAAGAGTTCTATAAAACTTTAGAAATATTAATTCGATATAAATAATAAAATGACGAGAGAAGAATTGAAAGAGTTAGAATCCAATGTTAGAGCTGGTAAGGCCGCTGCTCTTGCTGCTGCTTGTGATGTTTATGGTTTTGCTTTTGATGCTGCTGGTGCTGATGCTAGTGGTGCTTACGAAAGAGTTTTAGAGTAATTTGAAAAAGGAGAATAATGGGCAATATTCACGAGTATAAACATCTACTTGATAATTAGAAATTAATATTTAATATTAAAAAGCTTGTGCGGAAGTTTCAAATCAAATTTTTTATGGGGTATAGCCCGCACGCTATACCCCGCCAAAATCAGGTGCGGACAATGATTAATCAGCAAAATTTATTTTTACTTTTGGCGATTTTATTTATTGACTTTGTTTAAAAATATCTTTACTTTTACTTTTACTTTCTTATATTATGAAAATTGAAATTACAAAACAGGAATTGCAGGAACTTTATTTGCAGAATAAAAACGATTTTATTTGCAAAAAACTAGGAATTTCCATCACAACTTTACTTTCTTATTTGGACAAGTTTGGAATTGATAGAAAGGGCAAAGGAAATAGACAAACAAAGGCTAAAGTGGTTATTATTGATTAAAACCTATTAGGTTATTTAGGTTTATGATAGGTTATTTTAAAAACCTATTTATAACCTATCAAAAGCCTTATTAGATATTAGATATTAGATATTAGAAATAAGTTATTAGTTAAAAGATATTAGAAATTATGGAAGAAGAAATAAAAAAAGAAATTATCGGAAAGGCAGGCTTTCCTCTTTATGTGGATTATTGGGAAAAATATTTTTCTCAAATGTCTGGAGAGCAGGTTAAAGAATGTTTAAAAATTATATTTCATTTCAACACAACTTTTGAAGTTTTAAAAAGCGATGATTTAGCAGTAAATATGGTGGTGATAACAATTATTGATAATGTAAAAAGAGATGCAAAAAAAAGAATTAAGCAGAGCAGGGCAAGCAGGGGTAATGGATTATTGGGAGGAAGACCAAAAAAACCTGATGATAAGCAAGATAAAAGCAAAACCGAAGGCAATGTAAATGATAATGTAGAATGTAAATCAGAATTAGGAATGGAAATGGAAATGGAAATTAAAAATCCAAAACCTAAAGGTTTTATAAAACCAACTTTACAAGAAATTCAAGATTATTGCAAAGAACGAATTAATGGAGTTAATCCTAGTAAATTTTTTGATTATTATTCTGCGAGCAACTGGAAGGATAAAGATGGAAAATCAGTAAAAAATTGGAAGCAAAAGATTATTAGCTGGGAAAGTAGAAACGGAGGGAATGAAACAAAGCAAAACAATCAAACCCTCTGCCAAGAAATCAATAAACTTGCTGGCGGTAATTTAATAACGAAAATTGAAGCTGCCGGAAAATCAGCACAACTCTATTTTGAAAATGAGGACAGTTTTCAAAAGCTAAAAAAATTAGAAACGAGCATTAAAGATCAAATTAAAAAAACAATTGGCGACAAACTTGGCACAACCGAACTTGAATTTAAATTTTAGAAATATGGAAGGATATTTTAACATAGAAGCAGAGCAGGTAATACTCGGATCTATAATTGAAAACAATGTCAGATTTGAGAGATGTGCAGATTATTTAAAGGCAGATCATTTTTACGAGCCAGCAAATAGAGCTATCTGGGAAAGGTTGGTGGATACAATACAGGGAGGAAGGGTGGATAACATAACTTTAAAAAATTATTTTGAAAACAACGAAATAATCAAACATATTGGGGGAGTCTCTTATTTATCAACATTGTTAGTGATGGCAAGTGGGGTTATTGATATTAGGGATTATGCAAGAGAAGTGGTGGAACTTTGGCAGAAAAGAAAGTTTGTTTATTTATTTGACCAAGCTGTATTGGAGTTAAAAGATCAAAATTTTAGTGCAGTTGCGAGCCATTTTGAAAATGAATTAATTGGCTTGCAAATTCAAGAAGCTAGAAAGAAGACTCAAACCACAAAAGAAATTTTAGATGAGATGGACTCGGAGGTTTTAACTGATGAGTTTATTCCGACTGGTTTTGAAAAATTAGACGAGTATTTGAACGGCGGAATCTACAAACAACAACTTTGTTTTATTGGTGCAAGACCAAGCGTTGGAAAAACAAGCGTTTCACAAAATATAATTCTCAATGCGGCTTTGGTCGGCAAGAGGTGTTTATTTATTTCTTTGGAGGTCGATAAGAGAAATGTGATGTTTAAATTTCTATCAATACTTTCAAGAGTCAGTAGTTGGAAAATCCAAAAAGGCAGAATGTTTGACATTGAGTATCAAGATTTTGTAGTTGCTAAGCAAAAATTACGAGAATTAGCAATTCCAATTGATGATAGTTCTTGTTTAACAATTAGCCAAATAGGCCGTATTATTAAAAATAGAATGGATAAAGAGCCTATTGATCTTGTTGTGGTAGACTACATCCAAATTGTTCGTGGAGATGATGCTAAGGGCAAGAATGAGGCTTTAATCATCAAAGAAAATACCACAATCTTAAAATCTTTTGCAAAACGCTTCAATGTTGCTGTTTTATGTCTTGCACAAATTAACCGTAAAGCAGTTGAAGGGGCAAAACAAGAGCCAACAATCAACGACTTCAAAAGCTCTGGCGGTATAGAAGAGGATGCAGATGTTGCAATTATCCTACATAGAGACAGAAACGATGAGAAAAAAGACGGTTATTTTTCAAGTATTGGCAAGTTGATTATTGCGAAAAATAGGCACGGTAGGACTGGAGAAATAGGAATTAAATTTGATGGTGATACTGGGGTGTTTGAAGAATTTCAACCAAGTTTTTAACAATATTGATAATATAATTATGGCAGAACTAAAAGAAATAGCAGAAATAATAAAACAGAAAAACCCGACAGTCGGGGAAGTTTTACTTAAAAAAGTAGCAGAAAACAATATTGACGCATTCGCAAAGATTTTGGCAAATTTTATTAAACTCAATTACCAACTTTAAAAAGGATATAAAATGAAAACAATTAAAGAAATACAAGAGTTCAACCGCAGGAAGATAATTTGTGCAATAAATAATATGGATAAGTGGTCAAGAGTTAAAGATAGAAAATCCCCTTTGTTATTAAATAAGGTTTTACAATGTTTAGATATGATAGAAATATGGGAGACCGAACTTAGAATGTGTGAAGGTGTTTGGTTGATTGGCTGGAAAGATGGCAAGGAGATTTTAGAATTGCTTTGCGGTAAAGAAACACTTGAAGAGCAATCAGAAGAGTGCCAGAGAGCAATTTTTAATTTATTAGGAGGAAAATGAAACCAAAAAAACTAATAACAGCTGAGGCAAGAGAAATCATTGGAATGATCCTAGTATTAACTGCAACCCCAGTTGGTATGCTTTTGTGTCATTATTTCAACGATGCAGGAGTTTGTCAAACAATTATTCAACTGATTGTTGGCGTTAGTTTATTTAATAATTTCAACTTTTTAAAAGATAACCGCAAAAATGAGAGATAAATTTATTTATAAATGTATTCAATGCAATGGGTTAATGGCATCAGCTAATAAACCACTTGATATTGATGTAATATGTTCTTGCTGTTGCAGTAAATTTGACAACAAAATGACAGCTTTGAGAAAAGCTAAGTTAAATGTCAATGTAGCAGTTAATCAAGAAAGAAAAAGAATAAGAAGGGAAAGAGCAAAACAAAAAAGGGAGGCAAATGCTAAAAAAATATAAGAATTGGCGGCGAAAAAAGGAGTTAGAAGTTGTTTTGAAATGGTGCGAGGAGTTTCAGAAAAACAACTCTAATCAAAGATGTTTTAAAACTTTTAAAATTTGGGCAACAGCAAGGAAATTGAGAATATGAAAAAATTAATATTAGGCGACTGTTTAGAAAAGCTAAAAGAGCTTGAGACCAATTCGGTTGATTCAATTGTGACAGATCCGCCATATGAATTAGGTTTTATGGGCAAATCTTGGGATAATACAGGTATTGCCAACAATAAAGAAATGTGGGTTGAATGCTTGCGAGTGTTAAAACACGGCGGACATCTTCTGGCTTTTGGTGGCACTAGGACTTATCATAGAATGACTTGCGCTATTGAAGATGCGGGGTTTGAAGTAAGGGATATGATTGAGTGGGTATATGGTTCAGGATTTCCTAAAAGTTTGAATATTGGAAAAAAAATTGACCAGATGCAGGGAAATGAGAGGGAGGATTTAGGGAAAAGCATTCATTCTGCAAATAGAAAAAGTGGGAGCAAAACCTTTGGGCAAATCCCGTCTAACGAAGGGGAGAGAATTTTAACCAAAGGCACTTCCAAATGGGAAGGTTGGGGAACTGCTCTTAAACCAGCCCACGAACCTATCTGTATGGCACGAAAACCATTGGCAGAGAAGTCAGTAGCAGAGAACTGTCTTAAATGGGGAACAGGTGGAATAAACATAGATGAGAGTAGGGTGGCACATCAAAGTGAAGCAGACAGATTATCAGCAACACCACAAGGAAAAGTAATAAGAAATAACTTTGCTCCAGGAGAAGGAATGGAAGGGATTGAAACAAATAGACCAGATACAAGTTTGGGTCGTTTCCCTGCCAACCTTATCCACGACAACAGTGAAGAAGTAAGAGAGTGTTTTCCTGAGAGTAAATCAACGGCTAATGTAAGAAATAACAAAACTGCTGACAATATCTTTAAAACGACAAAAGACTATACAACAAGTGGTCACAATGACAAAGGCAACGCCTCCCGCTTCTTTAAGTCCATAATATACCAAGCTAAAGCGAGTAAGAGTGATCGTAATTTAGGGCTTGACAATTACCTAACAGTAAAACATAATGGAGTTATTATTAACAACAATAAAACTTTATGCAAAGAAGAAAATACGGTAGCGGTTCAGTTACTCCGAAAGGTTATATTAGAACAGGAACTCGTGAATTTCAACATAGACGAGTCTGGCGTAAACATAATGGGGCAGTGCCACAAGGATTCTTTATTCACCATATTAACCATAATAAACAAGATAATAGAATCGAAAATCTTGAACTTGTTGATGCACTCACTCACAAACGAATTCACTCAGGATGTGAAATTAGAGACGGAAAATGGTGGAAGCCTTGCAGAAAATGTGGAGAATTTAAAGAAGTGGATAATGACTACTACAAAAGACAATCAGGAATTAGCCCTTGGTGCAAGTCGTGTTGTGTATCAAATGCTACAACAAATAAGCGTAAAAGAAAACTGGAAAGAAGCAACAAACTTTCATAGCACAGTAAAACCAACCGCCCTTATGCAGTATCTAATAACTATGATTACCCCAAAAAGCGGCACAGTCCTTGATCCTTTTATGGGTTCTGGCTCAACTGGCAAAGCTGCAATTAGAGATGGTTTTAGCTTTATTGGCATAGAGAAAGAGGCGGAATATTTCGATATTGCGAAGGCTAGAATTGAGGCAGAATTAAAAGAAAAAGAACTTGAACAACCAACATTATTCTAATATGAAAGAAATGATAGATAAAAAATTAAAATTTACACAAGATTTAAATGATCTATGTTCTTCACTAAAGAGATATTCTTCTCAATGTGATAAAAATGATCCAGACGATTTAAATGATTTGGAATTTTTCTGTAAAGCTAAGATTTTTACCGATTCTTTATCTGATAATATAATTACTAAAATATTAGCAAATAAAGATGAAGCGACAAAGTTCTATCAGAATGTTAAGAGTGGTAAGGATAACTTAAATATTAGCCCTTATTTATCTATAAGTTTTGATGCGTTGCGACTGACTGATTTTTGTAAAGATTATAAAGATGAAATAGAATCAGCACTAAACATAAATAAAGAATCAAGCAATTTTTACTTACGCTAATGAAAACAATCAGAACAACAAACCCAAAAATAACCTTCTATGTTGATTGCACAGACGATCAAATAGAAGAAGCAACCAGAATTGGTAATGAGTTAGTTGCTAAGGGGTGTTTAAGCGGCATTAGGTTTTTGAACTTGAATGTGATGAAGCAATATTTATTAGTCCTCTAACAATTTTTACATTATGAGAATTTTCAGCGACGATCCAAACTTTGTTTTTTATGTTAAAGATGTTCACACAATCAAGAACCAAGTGGAGCTTAGAGAATATGCACAGCAAGCAACTGATATATTGAAATCAGCGGGCTATGAGAAGACGCAAAGGACTTTTCAGAATCAAGCAGAAATGATTAAATATGTAAAGGGTCTTGTTTAGTAATTTTCATCAGGGAAAGCTTCGAGAGTTTTATTAATAGCTTTAACAAGATTATCTTTTGTAAAATTAAGGTCGATTAAATAAACAAAAGTATCTCTAATATCCACCATCTTCACAAAACCATTCTTTTCTAAGAGCTTAATACTAGCAATATTATCTTGTTTAACATTAGCAATAAGTTGGTTGTGATGCCACTTTTTACAGCGTTTAAGATATTTAGGAAGCTCTTTTGACATTATCCCCTTATTCCAAAACTCCTCTTTTAAAAAAAACTCTAAATGAGGTTTGGAATTGGTTAGATAGCTTACAAGCATCAATTGCCCAATCTCCTTTTTGTTATTGTATATTTTTTCGACTAACCAAGCTCTAGGATTTGATCTAGCTTTCTCCATAAATTAACCGTGAGCAACACCCGCACAAATACACACTTCAAAAGGATGTTTGCAGCCGCCGCATTTAGCTTTGTAGCGGATCTTCTGGCTTTTACGATTAGCAACTCCTTCAATTTTCATTAATTGAAGTAGAGTTGTGTATGCAATTCTTTTGCCGTATATTCTGCGAGACTTTTCTAGAACTTCTTTAAACTTTAAAGTTGGGTCAAGATATATTTCTTTGATCTGTTTTATTTTTTGAGTTGTAAGCATACAAAAACGATTATTAATAATTTGTCAAATGTTAGATTGTTTTTTATAAATTGCAAGCATTTTTAATTAGTAAATAATTAAAGGAAATTTGGAGAATAATAATTAAAATTCAACTTTTATTAAAAATAGTTTCCTAGAAAATAAAGGCTCTATAGGTTATTTTAAAAATAATTAATTTTTTCTATTGCTAATTAGTTTTTTATAATTTAATATTGCTTTTATCAATTTGATTCTAGCTGTTCAAGTTGGTTAGTAAGTCAGTTTTCTTCATAATTTTTCTGGCTTACTATTTTTTAATAAAATATGAAATAATTAATAAAAAAATATGAAAACATTAAAAAACTGGCTATTTAAATTTAGGCAATTTGAGGTTAATGAAAATTGCACTTTTACCTTCTACAGAAATAAAGGTGATTTTGTAAAATATAAAGAGAGGAAAGGAATATAATATGAAAGACTTAGCAATTTATAAAATAGAAAAAGCAACCAAGCTTGATGAAGCTGATAAGGCCGCAATTAGATCAGAAGTCAGGGCAAGAATGGAAGAGCATTTGGAATATAGAAGCGAATTTCTGATTGATGCGGCCGAATATGTTGGTGACACAATGTCTAGCGAGACAGCTGAAGAGAATATTAAATATGATATTCTAAATGACTTTGGCAAGATTAACGATGGTTACGAACTAACATCGGTAACGCAAGAAGATAATCCTGAGCAATATGCAGTGGAGCGTAACTTCATTTTGGAGTGGGCTAATGAGTAGGAACGAGGGAAGAATTACTTGGCTGATAGTGGCCATTATTTTTATATTAACTTTAATTTTTATTTAAAAATTACAAAAATATGTCACAACTAACAAAAATCGAGATTATCAATAAGGAGTTAGAAACTTCACCAATCCTTTCGGAAGTTCTAGGGAAGGGGAAGGATAAATATATATTAAGTGTTTTAAATGAGATCAAAAAAACAAAAGGCGATGATAAGAAGGATTTAACAGTTTGCACTCCAGAAAGTATTATAATGGCAGTAAAAACCGCTTGTGATTTAAATTTAGAAATAGATTCAAGACAGCATTGTCATCTTGTCAAACATAATAAAAATATTGGGACTGAGAAAAACCCAAATTGGATCAGTGAGGCTTCTTTGTGGATTGGTTATCGTGGATTTATTTATTCAATCAAGCGAGTTATCCAAGACGCTAATATTGATGTGCAAATGGTTTATAAAGATGATGAGTTTAAAGTGGTTAAAGAAGGGGATAAAACAAGTTATACTTTGGTTAGAAATAATCCTTTCGGAAACAAGAATGATATTGTTGGTGGTTTTTGCTATATTTCCTACACAATTAATGGTCGTTTAGTTTCGTTTTGTGAAACAGTTTCTTTATTAGAAATTAACAAAATCAAAGACAAAGCTAAAACTCAAACAATTTGGGATAGTTGGTTTGAGGAAAAAGCCAAAGCGGCAATTATTAAAAGAGCTTGTAAAGTTCATTTTAGCGGACTTCAAGAAATTGCCAACATTGCTGAATATGATAATCAAGAATATGAGATGAAGGATGTTAAAGAAACACCAACTGAAGACGAAACAATAACTAGCGAACAAGGTTTAGAAATTGAAGAATTAGGCAAGAAAGCCGGCATTACAAATGATGTAATTTGTAAAAAAGTTGGTGTCAATTCTTTTCTTGAAATTCCAGTGTCAAAGTTTGATTCAATTGTTAAGAAATTACAAATAACGATTGATGCTAAAAAGGAAGTTAAGGCGGAGGTTGTTAGTGATAATTCATAATTGCGAACAAGGAACGGAAGAATGGTTAGAATTAAGAAAAGGTGTCGCAACAGCTTCTAACTTTTCAAAGATAATCACTTCAACTGGAAAGGAGTCTGCGACCCTCGAAAAATACGCTTTTGATTTAGCAACTGATACTTTACTCACAAAAGCTGAAGAAGGTTATAGAAATGCAAATATGCAAAGGGGTAATGATCTTGAGGCGATGGCTAGGCAGGCTTACCAAGAACAAAGAGATGATTTTACGCTTGTTGAACAATGCGGATTTATAACGACTGATTGCGGACGCTTTGGATATTCTCCAGACGGTTTGATTGAAGATGGTTTAATTGAAATTAAATGTCCCCTAGCTAAAACGCATTTTGGTTATATTTTAGATGATAAATGCCCAAGCGAATACTACGCTCAAGTCCAAGGCGGCTTGTTTATAACTAGCAGAAAATGGCTAGATTTTATTTCATTTCATCCCGATTTTAAACAACCTCTTTTTATTAAGAGAGTTGAAAGAGACGAGGAATTTATCGCAAAACTTGCCGTCCTTTTGGAAAAAGTGGATAGTTTAAAGCGGAGTTTTTTAACTAAATGGGAGAGTAAATAATGAGCCACACAATATCTTTTTATGTAGCACCAAGAATTGAAAATAGCGTCCTGCAATGTATAGACGATAAAAACAAAATAATTTGCAAAGCCCAAACTGTTCACAGTCTTCCAATAAAAGAAGTTTCTGAAGATTATTTCCGTGCAGGAATGAGAAGAGCTAAGGAAGCATATAAACAAGGTAAAACTGATTATTGGGTTGCAGCAGTTAGATATATGGATAATTTCTTTAAAGAAGATGAAAATAGTATTATTTTTAGGGCTCACGAAAGCGAGTTTGAAGTAAAGGAATAATATATGAACGAACTTAAATTCAAATTCCTAAAAGAAGATAAAGTTGCTTGGAAGCGAAAACTAGATCAGTCAGTTATTCCGATGATTGAAAAAGTTTTAGATGGTGAATATGGAGATTTAGAATTAACTCTAAACCCATTTAAGCGGACAAAGTCGTTTGAACAGTTAAAAGGTGTTTATAAATTATTTCAATTGGCATTACCCCATTTTCAAAAGTGGATGCCTGATGTGAATTGGACTGAGGAATTGATCAAGGAATTTGCTAAAACAGAGCTGGGATGCACAAGAGAGCCAACGGATTTTGAAATAGCAATAATGATTAAAGCCTTAGAGGCTAACATTGTCAGACAAAGTGGGGAAAGGTTGAGCAAAAAAGAGAGAAGCGACGCAATCAAAGTTTGCAGAAAAATGGAGAGAAATGTTAGTTTTGCTGATCTCACAAAAGAGGAGTTGTATAATTTTACAAAAGAGTTTGAAGTTTGGGCGTTGGAAAAGGGTTGGGAAGATGTGTTTTTGGATGATGGTGAGAAAAAGAGTTTATTAGGTTTTAATAATTAAGGAATAAAATGAAAAAAGAATATACAATAGAATATAAAGAATATTGGTTTGATTGTGATGTTGAATATGAAGAAGAAACTCTACATATAGAAGCTAACAATGAGATGGAAGCTATTAAGATTGGTGAGAAATTACTAGAAGATATGGATTCGGACGACAATAATAGTGGTGGTAAATACTGGAGCGATGATAATCCAATGGTAAGCAGAACTTTTTATAGATGTGTTGAGTCTAAAGATTTTAGCTATCTTTCATCAGCGAGGAATCCGAGTTTATTAGGTTTTAACTAGTTCAGAGACTAGGGCAATGATTGAATATTATAATAAGGAGTAAAATGGATATTATTATAAAAATACTTGTTAGCATAATACTTGCTTATTTGATATTTTTTCAATGTGTTATTGCGGTTTCTTGTGCAAAAGATGGATTTATAGAAACTTTTAAAAAGATTAAAAATTTTAATAAGGAGTAAAATGAGAACAAAAATTAAAAACTGGCTTATGTCTATTGATGATAGACATATAGCAAGATGTGCTGGTTGTTTAGCTAAATTGATTGAAATTGGTTTTTTTATTTGGATTGGTTATTCAATATCAAAATGGTAAATTTGCTTAAACCCCCAAAAGAATTACAAAGAGGCTTTAAGGATAAGAAGCGATTAGAGATGGTCGGATCATATTCTTGTATGATATGTGGTAAAGAGGCTAATGTTCATCATTTAGCAGGAATTGGAGCGGGAAAAAAGGCAAGTGATTTGTTAGTTTTTCCAATCTGTCATTTTCATCATCAAGGCGAAGATGGCGTTCATAATGGAATTGAGGAATGGGAAAAGAAATATAAACCACAGCTTCAATTTATTTATGAGATAAACGAAAGGATTTATAAGGATAGAGCCTTGAAGGGTAAGGATTTAGAGCGATATTTTTTAATTCGTGATTATTGTAAAAATAATTTAATTTAATTGTTGCTATTAATAATTTTTGTTGCTAATATCCAATTTTAACTTAATCAATTTACTATGAATAATTTAAACAGAATCTTAAAACACATAAGAGTTTTTAATAAACTAACCCAACAACAGCTTGAAGAAAAAACAGGCATTGATAGGGCTTATGTCTCAGAAATTGAAAGCGGCAAAAAAGTTCCCTCAATTGAAGTTTTGGATAAATACGCAACTGCTTTTGATATTCCTAAATCGGCTATTTTGCTTTTTGCTGAAAACTATGAGGAGAAAATGGGATTTAAAAACACAATCAAAAAAGGATTAACAGGAACGGCTTTAAAGTTCTTGGATTGGGTGGTTAAGGAATAGTTGATGCAAGTAAAAGGTTTGTTTATTAATGATAATTGGAGATAGGGAATGAACTGGCAACATATAGAAACAGCACCAAAATCTGATTCATTTAAAGATGCAATTAGAATTTTAGTTTTTAGAGGCGATTTAGGGTTTGAAACGCAAATAATTGAAATTGAAAGTTCTATTAATTGGAAATGGTATAAAGACGATGGATATACACACTGGATGCCATTACCAGAACCTCCAAAAGAAGAAGATTAACAGAATCCCCTCGGGGCTAGAGCTTTGCTCGTATTATTAACTTAAAATTTAAAATTATTATGGGGTTTTTCAGTGGATTAGTAGAAACAGCTTTTACTCCAGTTAGAATTGTTACAAAAACTGCGGATAAAGTTTTTAATGAAGATTGGGAAATACAAGATGCTTTAACTCTTGGGGCGACAAAAGTATTGAAAGCAACCAGTGAGCAGGTGGATGATATCAAAGATTCTTTTGATGATAAGTAGATGTTTAACAGAATCCCGCAAGGGCTAGTTGTAAGAGGGAAAGAGGTAGGGAATAGATTGCAAAATACTAGTTAGCAATCTATTGAGTAGCGGGGAGCGTAGGAACTTCTCTCTCTTTCGGGTTTAAATTGGCTTCCAAACCTTTTAACTTAAAGTCGCGTCTTGAACTGTGAATTTTCACAACTAAACAGGCAAGCAGAAATACACAAGGCTCTTACAATGTTTAATCCCGCAGGGGCTAGATCGTTTGATCGTATTATTAATTAAAAATTTAAAATTATGGATTGTGTAAATAGTGATCTAAAAAAATTAATTGCCAGAAGTGAGATTTTAGATGTTCTTATAGAGCAACTAGCTAAAACATACGAATCTGTTTATGATGCTTCAGTTCATTATGACGCAAGCTATACTGATCCTAAGAAATATAAATCCGAAATAATAGCGGCTAAAGAAGAATGTAATCCTGAAAAAATAAACAAACTTCAATATTTATTTGATGATATAAATAGTCTTATACATACCTCTTTACCAAAGACAAGAATAAGAAGAATTAGGGAATCACAAAAAAATCTTGAAGAGTGGGTAGATAAAAAAGAAAAATATTTTACACAAAGAGAAGTGGAGTTATTAAATGCAACAATGGAATTTACTAAATTTAAAAATGAAACAAGTCAAGAATTAATAAAATTCTTTAATGGAAAAACAAAAAGTATATAAATGAGAGAGGGAGATATATTGATATTAGATTCTGTAAGTGGGAAAAAAGTAAGGGTATTAATTAGTGATGGAAGACCATTTATTGAAGGTTGTGGTTTTAAGATTGATGATCTGATAGCAATTAAGGGTAATATATCTAGCTTAAATCTAAGCTTAGAGAGCATAAATTATCACGATCTAAATAAAAAAGTAGCTGAAATATTGGTAGATGTTTAAAGAATATTAGACGGTGATGCGTTGCCGAGCTAGTCAATCCTCGAAAGGGGTCATTAATCAAGCGGTTAAGTTTAGCTAATTATATTTAATGCTAAACCTCTGGAACGAGCAAGCCAACCTACCATCATCGCTTTGGTAAGTTTCAAGGGT
>JAAOEI010000268.1_pt1 | contig 20856 bp, 25 predicted proteins | sample 7059261 | NCBI WGS metagenome assembly JAAOEI01 (sample SAMN14008812, study PRJNA610033) | viral metagenome | isolation source: viral particles filtered from seawater | place: China: Hangzhou Bay, Yangshan Deep Water Harbour | collected 2017-10-31 | reverse complement strand
CCAAGAGACATGCTGACCGGAATCGGAAGCTTCGCGTCGGCGTGACGCCACGCGATCATGCGTCCCGTGTGCCAGTTGAACTTGGCGATTTGTGTCTCGTCGTTCACCGCCGGCATTGGCGAAGGCGATGCATTCCAAACCTCGCGCGGGTCGAGTCTCAAGCCAAGCAATCCGCCCGTGTGCGGGTCCGCAAATGCTTCGATTTGCCCTAGGATTTGATGGTAACACTCCAACGCTGCGACGTTGTTCGCAGTGACGGCGCGCCACAGCGGCGGGTCTTTCTTCCACGTTTCCCACAAGTATTTGTAGGGCATGGACCACGTCCCTCCGGCTGGATATGAGCGGCGAACTGCGCGGACGCCGAACGGCGGAATCTTGAACGTGGTTTCCGAATCGAGTCGGATCTTCCTTTCGACTGGATCTAGGTTGTGGAAGCGGAGGAAATGGAACTTGTTCCACGTGGAATCCCACCTCCACTCATTGTCGACGAGCATCGAATCGACGGCTTCCAAAACGATCTCGGCGACATCCAGCTTCCGGAATCGCTCGCGCGTCGTGATGTCAGACACGCCATTCCATTGCGCCAGATAGTAGTCGATGAAGTCGTGGTCCTCAGGAGGAGACGCTGGCTTGTTGACCGTGTGAACCTTCAGGCTTTGATCTAGCGGCCAAGTCCCAACGTAGTTGACTCGCGCGAGTTCTGTGTCCGATAGGTAATCGTCAACCGTCATTGCCGCCGCCGTAGCGTCGAGCGCGGCTTGGTCGTATTCGGAATAGAACCCGGGATCAAGCACCTTCCAGCTTGCCGAATCTCCGAAGTAAAACTTGGTTCCGAATACAAGAAAACTTGGAGCACCGTAACAATACGGGCTTTTCCCGTTAAGCAGGCAATCGAGAATCGAGTCGAGTTCGGCGGCTAGAACATTACGTTCCGCCGCCGTCAAACGGTCGCCGTGCCTGACAAACGGGACGGACATTGGTCATTTCTCGCAGGCCCAAACCTGATATAGCGTGTTGGACGGCGCGTGTATATACGGCTGCGCCGTAACTCCATTCAGGACACAAACCTCGCCTCCGGAAAGCGTGGCTTGAACCTGCGTAGGTGGGGTGGCGTTGTTGACGCCAATCGTAATCAAAGCACTACCGAGGTTCTGCACGACAATAATCGCCCCGGCACCACTGAACCCAACCGAAGCAGGTGTTGCGATCAGCGCGGTCGTGCTGGTTGCGGTTCCGGTTTCGGTTCCCATGTCGCTTCCGGACATCGTGATGGTGTCCGAGATTGCTCCAGAATCAATACTCGCGCCGCCCTTGGCAACCGCAAGGCTAACCTCCATTGTGATTTCGTCTGCCATATTGTTCCTTCTCTTTCGTTGTTAAGCCAACCAAGTCAAACCGCCTGAAGTTCCGGTTCCGTTCGTTCCCCTCGCGGAGTAAGCAGTCCCGCCTTTTCCGACACGGAAGTCCAGATTGTCAGAGCGCGACGTTGCCACGCGACCCACCTCATTCCGAAGCTCGCGAATCATCTCGGACTTCCGCCCGGTTCCTGCTGGTTCTGTGCGTCTCGATTTCATGCGCGCGTGTAAAGGTCGGTATCCCAGTATGCCGAAGCGCGATAGATCACCTGCACGATTCGGATTCCATCGCTCGCGGTCTTGCGTGACTTTGAGTAGCAAAGCCACTCGCCTCCTGCCGCAATGATGTCGTTCTTGATCTCTGTCGGAGGCTTGTTGACGGTCCGCGCGTTCAGCGTCGCGACAAGCTTTGCCGCAGTGTAAACCTTGTTCTGGTCTCCAAGCTTCAGCTCAAAGCGCGCGGTGTGCTGGTATCGATCAGTAATGGCCAGCGTAGGCTCGCCACGGAAGTACGACGTGCGTCCGCCTTCCTTCTTGTAAAGGATGGCGTAAAGGAACGGATACGAACGTCGAAGCGTGGCCAATGCTGCCGTTCCGATGTCCGAGATTGCAGACTCTCCGCGCCAAACGGAATCCCAAGTTGCGGCAAGGTTCGCGTCCGCGACGAGCAGTCTAGAGTATTGAGTGATGAAGTCTCCGTGCTCGGTTAGCGCAACCTGCGCCGATTCGGAATCAAATTCCCAGTCCGTTGAAACAGGGTTATTAGTCGAGGCAACCGTCGGGCTCGTCCCGTCCGCGCTCTCGATCCAAGCCTCAATGGTCTTCTTTGGGGAATCACCACCGGCGGGCTGAAGCGTCCCGGAATACCCAGCTGACGCGAGCGCAACCATGCGGTCGTATGCGTCCTCTGAGTTGATTGTCTCCCGGAACCTCCACCGAAAACCAAGCGGACCAAACTCGCACGATGCTCCCTGTGCGGTTGGTCCTGCTACGCCGAGTTCGATGATGTCAGGCATTAGGATTTCTCGATTGCCATTTTGATCGCGTCAAGGCGCTCGATAAATTCTTGCGCCTGCTCCTTTGACCAGAATGGCTGTTGATTTACTGGATCAAGCTTGCCCTCAACAATTGCCCTCGCAATGCCCTCGTCAATGCTCAGGTTTTTTACTCCGGTCGCAATCCTCTGGGCGCGACCGTAGAAGGCTGATCCAAGGTCACCACTTGCCTTCATGGCAGCTTCACCAGGCATCACGAAGTCAATGTCTGTTGCCGCATCGTGAGCCATAAGCCCGGCCCCATAAAGTCGGTCCCTTGTCTTTTGACCAAGCAACGCTCCAAACGGAGACTTTGCTACCCCTTGCGCCAATGTTCCTCCAGCAATCAATGCAAACGCCTTTGATCCGCCAATGATGATGTTTGCCAGCTTTGCAAACGGAGCCAGAAGATCAATGAAGTTCAGCTTTAACGTCGAAAGCTGAGCATCAAGCTCGCTGAAGTTTTTAATGGCGTTGTTGCTCATGAATTGAGACGTCTTTGCGACTGCCTGAAGAAGCTTTTCACCCTGCTCGCCCATTGCCTTGACAGACTCAGATAACTGCTCTGAAGAAATCCCAAGCTTCTCCGCGGCACTATCGAGAAGCTGGACTCTTTGTTCGCTCATCCCAGTTCTGAGCGCGTCCATTCTGACCTTCTGGGCGTCAGTCATTGCGCTGCGAAATGCACCGACAATTGCGCCGGCTCCAATGAATCCCATCACCGCTCCTTTGAACTGGGAGCCAAACTCCTTTCCGATGTCAACCCCGGCTCCTGACATCTCCTTCTTAGCCTTCCTCGTCTCCTCGACGAGAGGCTTGGAGTCTCCAAAAAACTTGAACAGCAGGCTTATCATGGATTGACGCCAACGGATTTGAGGATTTCTTCGTCAGAAGGAAGCGATGCTTGCATCGCCACGACACGCTCGTCGTACGGCAGTTCCTCGACGACAGCGTTGCCGGTCATCTCCGCGAGCGTGGCATTATCCCACATGGCATCGCGCACAAGGTAGTCTCTGACCTTGAGCGGATCGTGTCCGAGCTGGTTGCAAAGACGGACGCAAAGCCATCTGGAAAACGGGATGATGCTTGGCTTCCCGGGCTTCGCCCCAAACGGCGGAGACATCGATGGCCCGGACATTTCGTGCTCAAGATAGGCAAAGAACGCGCACGTCTCGCGAGCGATGTCCCATTCTCCAAGCTGAGCCCTCCAGACAGCCATGCGATACTTGAGCAATCGCGACGTGGAGAACGACGGCCAATCGCGCCACGGCATCGAGCAAATCAGAACCGCCGTCCCGAGGTTGGCGGCTCCAAGAGGCTCGGTGCAATCCATGCGCTCCATCGTTTCCAAGTGACCAATGGTCAAGGGAAGAAGGTCGCGACGCAGGCACCGGAATCGGACCGGTGCGGCATAGCTTCGATGGAGGTCGGAAATGTGCATTATGTAACGGCGGAAACGGTCATCGCGTCCGGAGCTTCAAGCGTCATGTCCCATCGGACTTTGTTTCCGGCTTCGTGCGTCTTTGAAAACGACGAGACGAAGTAGGTCGTTCCGTTCGTTCCATCAACGTCGGTTCCGGTTGCGGCAAGAACCTGATCGTCTTGGACCGGAGTTGATGCCGTAAACAGCTTGATGATCGTGCCAGGCTTGACGTCAACGTTGTTTACCGTGGCGGCGTTGGCCAGCGAAGATCCGCGCGGATAACACTGGATCGAGACGGATTTGCCGAAGTCGTAGAACATGACGTTAACGGTGTTTCCGTCGCTGTCCTGCGTGTCGAATCGTTTCGCGGTTCGGTTCAGCGTTGCTCCAGTTGGAGTCACGAGCCGCGCGGTTCCTGCCACGCGAAAAGTAATTCCTCGGTCAAAAGAAGCAACGACGCCAAACGAGCCGCCGAGTTGAGTTGGGCTAGACATAAGTTCCTTATCGGTAGTTGTTTAACGAAGCGTAAACTTGAAACGTCGCGCGGATTCCTCGGACGCTCTTGTCAAAGAATCGCTGAAGGTTTGGCGACTGCGGAAACATTTGTACCGTGCACCACTCATGTCCGTTGTTGATGTCGTCACGCATCTTACTTCTGTCCTGAGTCAACATCTCCTCAAGCCAACGCCCAGCGGATTCGATCAACTCGATCACGTCGTATTCCGCATCATCTGCGACTTCAAAGCGCGAAACCGAGTTCATTCTGAGCTCGATTTCAACATCAACCGTGTGATTCCCGGGAGCGTCGTTGTCGGCGTTGGCGCTCGCGCAAACCACCGTAAGCGACGGCATCGACTTCTTGACCTCTTCCTCGCCGACGTAGGCGTAAAGCGAGAATCGAAGTTGCGCCGGCTTTACAAGCTCGCCGGTATTTGCGAACAGCAAAAGGTCAGTCGCCGTCACCGGGTCCATGTTTGAGCCGATGGACGTGGACGATCCTGCTCGCAGCAGCCAAAGCAAAACGGCGCGCTCTGTGGCTTGGCAGATCATTTTGCGTTACTCACGCGGGCAAACAGGAAACCAATGGCAACCATGCCCATATTATTGAGTGGCTCCCTGATTTCCATTTGCATCACGGACATCCAGCAAATAGTTCCGACGAGCATGATCGCAGCCCAGCCGCGGATGCTGATATGAAAGACTGAACTCGGCGGGTTCTCGGCTTCCGTTACAAGTGCTAAGGGAGCCTTCGTTTGTTCGATTTTTCCTTCAACGATCATGGTTTTTGCTCCTGATTTGCAAAAGCTTCGCCGTACCTTCGTCTCCGATCATGGTTTGCGGAACGCGCTCCTCAATCAAATCCGCCAACCGCTGAAGCGCCCTTGCGGTCTCAACAGTTGAAACCGCAGATTGCCGGGCGGCTTCCATCATTTGTTTGGCCATCCACCACGCGAACCCCATTGCCGCGAACATCACAACAACCGCCAGGTATGCTACATCGCGCCCGACTGCCTGCTCCGCCACGGTCAGCGCCGTGCCGGCGATCTTCTCCACCTGTGCGAACCCGGTCATGGCGACCAACGAAAGAGCGGCAACCCAAAGCATGAATCCGAACCCTCGGCTAATGGGTCCAGTTCCATTGATCGCGTGTTCGGCTTCGTTGCGGCTCATCGAACTTCAGGTTGAGGTTTGGACGGGTCGTTGACGGGAACGAGTTTGAATCCCGCAGGAACGGACGGTGCCGGCGCGGGCTGTGACAACTGCGCCGGAGAGACGCGCCCCGTCATGGCCCCGATTACGGCGGCGGAAACGCCATTGGCGACGGCACCCATGAGCGGACCGGCGTCGGATTCCTGCGTGATGCCCTCAATCCCGAAGCCTTGCGTCGTCTTCGTCTGTTTCGCGGCGAGCTTTTCCAATGCCTGCTTCCCGGCAAATCGCGCGCCACCTTTGACTTTCGTCGTGGTCGTGATGCTGCTGGTTCCATTCGTTCCGACGGTCTCGGTCCGGCTCTGCTCGGAAACGATCTGGACGCACCCCGTAAGCCACGCGAGGCACAGGCAGTAAATCAGTCGTTTGGTTCTCATCGTAAGAAGATGGGTTTGAAGCTTCCGGCAGTGATCGATGGCAGCCCCATATTGCCTTGGCACCCACCGAATACGATAGTTCCTAGCGGACTGTCAATCGAGGCGGAGAAATCAAATCGGACTCCGCAGTCACGCATGAAAACGAGACCTTCATTCGCGCCATACGCCCACTCAACGCCTCGCTCGCCTTGCAAGCTGGAGTCACGCACGTCGATGATTCGTCGGCCTTTCTGGCGGCACCCGATGACGGCGTAATGGCCTTTGGCTTTGGCTCGTTGAATCGACGCGGCTGCGTACTCGGCGGTGTCGTCGTACCAGAAGAAAGCCGCGTCACCTTCGCATTGGATGAACTCGCAGTCTCCGTGGCAAGAGAATGCAAACCAGCCATTTGGTCCGTAGATCGCCGACGACTCCGTGACGCGCCCGTTGCATGGATACCACCCGGATACATAGGCGTCGGAACCGTTGGAAAGATCCGCATCGATGGCGTGGCAATCGTGGATCGTCGCGAAGTGCCCCGGCGCTTGGGTGAATGCGAACGATTCTTTTTCGGGTCCATACACGCCATCGGTTCCGCGCTGGCCGATCAGCGTCACGCCGCGCAATTCGACATCCCCAAGAGCATGGAACCCGGACAGGCTCCAGCCCGGGAACTTCCCAGCCTCTCCGCCGAGATGCCATTGCCCTCCCACGATGCGCGCTTCGTGACCGATCCACGGGAATTGAAGGTCGCGCTCCGGACGTTCCTTCCCGCCCGTCGTACGCTTCGCGTCTTCGGCAAGATGAATCACGGAACCGGTCGCGTCGAGCGTTACGCCAGGCGCGAGACCGGGCTGAATGTTTCCGTCCGCGTCCTCAAAGTCCCACGCGCCCGGGCACTCGTACACGCCCGGATTGAGCTGGATCACGTCGCCGGCAGCGCGGTACGTGCGGAGCGCAACGCCGATGTCGGATGATGGGAACTTGTGCGTCATACGACTCCCTCGTCTTGAAAGATTAAGCGGGCGCGTTCAGCCGTGACAAAGCCGTAGCCAACGGCGGCGGCGACGAGCGCCTTGGTTTGAGCGGAACGGCTCCGAATCTCGGACGCCGTGGACAACGCCATGAGCACGCGGCGCGCCACAATGCGCTGAGGAGACGGGACGTTGTACGCGGCAGCGTCCCACAGTCCATCAACCTCCGCGTCCGTCAGCGCGTTCATAACGTCTAGCGGATCGTAAAACGTCACTTGTTTCTCCGTGTCGCTGTACGCGGTGCCGTCCGGCTTCAACGGGTCTCCGTTGTTCCATAGGTCGCCGGTGCGGGCGTAGTGTGGAATTAGAACCGAATCGGATTCCTTCTCGGATTCCGGACGAAGCGGACCCACCACGCCGCCAATGATTCTTGCGTAGATCACTTGAATCCTCCTCCGAATATCGAGGTTGTGAAGTTCGTGCTTGTCATGTTGTTTGCCACGTCCAGTTTGAAGAACACATTCGTTGCGACATTGCATGACGCCGGGGTCCCAACTGTCCACCTTGGTGCAAGTCCTGGGGTTGAGCTTAGAACGGAATAACCAGCGGTTGGCGCGGTGCTGCCGCCCACTTGGTATCCGATTGCGGTATTGACCACGCCAGAATTTCTAGTGATTAGAACCTCAACCACGAATGACCTAGTTACGGACGAAGATGTTATGCCGAATCCTCCAGGATCGCTGTGAAGATTCGTGACGCCACCAACTACAGTCCTGAAAAAGTTGGCAGCACCGCTGGCAGTGTTGTTGTAGAACGTCCCGATGATTGTGCCCTGTAATGCGGCACCAACGTAAGGAAGGTTCGTGGATGAGAGCCAACCGGAGGCAATCGTCGCATAGGACGCTGAATTGGATAGCACGGTCGGTGTGACCAACAGAATCGTCGGTGCAATCGGAACGGTGATAGAAAGGTTTGTGGTCGAAACGCTAGGGATCGCAAGAACGGTTTCAGTGAGCGCAGCCGGCGTCGTGCTGTTCAGGTTCCACCGTTCAGTTTCATACGTCTGCCCGGTACCATTGACCAGAAACCCCGGGAACAGGTTCTCGTAATCAATTGTCGAGTTCGGCGACGTGCCGCTGGTCGTGATGCCAAGCGCCGTTCCGGGTGCGACTGAGAATGCGAGATTCGTCACGCCGTCAATCGTCGAGCCGAGAGTTCCGGAAACTCGGACTCCGGCAATACCGCCGCCTCCGCCACCTGACGCCACGGACCACGCTCCGTTTTTCCGAACGTACTCATTTCCGTCCGATGCCGCGTCATTGAGCACAGCCAGCCCGCCAAGGCCGAGGGACGTGCGTTGCGCTGCCGCGTCAACGGCGTTTAGCAAGGCCCGCCCTGCGGCCGTGCTTGCGAAGTTGGTGAGACCTGTCGCGTCACGGTAGGCAAAGTCTCCGAGCGACCACGACACGGACGCGAGTCTCGTTAGGTCCGCATCGATAGGTTGCGCTCCGATGCCGGACAGGACCTGGTCGGCGGTCGATCCGTACGTTGCCCGGTGGGTGCCGTCGGGAGAGGCTAGGAACGTGAGGAAGTGCGTCGGTGCCGATGCCGTCGCAGGAGCGCGGATGCTCCATTTATTCGTCGTGATGGTCGCGAACGGAGTCCCGCCGCCGTAGCTGAAAACGATGTCCTGAGAGGTCGGGAAAGGGAGGTCGATGTTCAGACCCGCACCCTTGGTGGCATCCATCGCGAACCGAGCCTTGCGCGCCGCCGTCGTGTTGTTCGTGCCAAGCGCCATCAATCGCCCAATTACACCGTCGGCCGTGCCCTGCAACCCTGCGCCAGCACCGGTTCCTGTGCTCGCGTTTTCGAGGATGATGCGCGCGAGTTCGTTTGTATTTCCGTAGATGTGTATCGGGCTTTTCCCGGGCGTCGCCAGAAGCGTACCGGTTCCAATGCTCGCCGAGATACCAATGAAGTTCGACCCCTGCACCGTGTTCGTAGCGGTCAGCGTATCCACCCAGTTCGTTCCGCGCACGCTCAACTCAGGCATGAACGGAACCTTGAGCCCGCGCCCGGTCAGTTCTACATAGGTCGAATCATCGCGCCACTGCGTCAGGTCGCTACCGGTGGAGATGGCACCGAAGGTTAGATTTGACGTTTGGAGTTGGTTCCCGCTGATGCGCGCAAAGGCATTCGTGACCGACACCGAGAACGCTTCGAGGTTCGTCGTGGTGACGGTGTTCCTGAACCGGTTTCCGATACCAGTGAATGCACGCACGTTCGGAGAGTCGATGTTGACCCCGTTCCGCAGTGTATTCCACCCGTCCACCGTATTCTCGGACACGTCCAAGAACCCGGCCACATCTGTGACGTGAATCGAGTTCAGGTTCGCAGCGCCGATCACGAAGTTGCGCGAGATGGTGTGGGATTGCGAATCGAGTCGATAAGCCGCGTCGTCGTAGAAGATCCCGCCGTAACCGGAGTTCCCAACCGCGCCCGTGATGATGTTGTCGGTGATCCGGTTGTTCAGCGCCGTCGAACGGACGAAAATCGTGTACGGGCCGAGGTGGTTTCTCTCAATCGTGACGGACGACGGGCGAACGAGGAACGACGGCTGAACGTCGATTGCGATTGAAGACGAGTCGGACGCCGGCGTCTCCTTATCGTCCACGGTGTTTTCGCTCACGATCCACGGCCCGAAGTTCGCGGCGCGCGAAGCGTTCGTGTTCATGCCCGTCGACTCGCCAAGAAAGATCAGGTCGCTACCGCTTGAGAGCGGGCCGTTGACGATTGAGAACGTGTTTCGGCTGACCTGTAGCGAGTCTCGCGAGAACGTGATTCCGTCGCCAGCCCACCAATTCGTCGCGGAACCGTTGAGCCCGGCCGTCGAGAACTGACTGGCCACGCCCCAAACGACGTTCGTGTTCCCGATGACGAGCGAGAACTTGTTCTCGGTCACCTGAAAATCCGAACCAGTCTGCTCGTTCAGGTTGACCGCGGGCTGCGCTTCCGGGTTGCCGATGTTGATGTTTCCGAAAACCCGGTGATGGTTTCCGCCGAGTGAAACGCCACGCTGAATCGAGTTCCCGGGTCCGACCTGCACGTACTCGGAATTGCCGTGGGCATCGATGGATGCGAACCGAGATGCGTAGGAGTTCGCAAACGAGTGCGACACGCTCACGAACCGGTTGACGATTGGTATGAACGTCGCACCGCCGGGCAATGCTCGAGCCGATCCGATGGAAATGGGGTGACCCGGGCTGATCGCGGAAACGAGATTCAGGTCCACGTTCTGGCTCCCGCCGACGACCGCCCAGTAATCGTTACCGCCGTGCTCTCGGAAGGTGTTGCCTCCAGAGTCGTAAACGGACGCATTGAAACACCCGTCAAGCGCCACGTTCTCGTAAGCCGACCCCTGAATCCGCGCGTGCTTGATCCTGAAGTCGCGCCCGTAAACCACGCGCACCGGGACGGGGTTCGAAGACGTTTGGACGGTGATATTTTCCAACCCTCCGTAAACGTCCGTGATCGGCCACACCTTCGCGAGTCCGTTCGTGTAAATCCCGTTTATCGCACCAACCGTGTAAACCGTCGTGCCGTCCACGGATGCAACAATGGCGTCCTCGCCCGCGTGGTAGTAGCTGCGATACCCGGAGTAACTCCAGAGATTCGTGTCGCTGATTCGGATGCGGCTTCCGTTTGTCAAGCCTGAAATCGACGACGACAGGTAAACGATATTCGTGCCGGGCGGGTTCGTGATCGCCAATGAAACCGGCGTGCCTGCGCTGCCCGCCCAGTAGAGGAGCGGACGCGCATTCGTCATGCCGCCGAGGTCACGTACCTTCGACGTGTTCACGTCCACGCCGCGCAGGATGGTTCCGGACGAGAATGTCACCATGTCCGAAATCGCGTTCGTTCCAGACCCGCTCAGGATCACCCCGCCGCCGATGGTCGGCATGTAGTCAGCGAGTGCCTGAAGGTTCACGCGGTTGTCCGTCGTTCCGTCCAACCGGACGCGCCACCACCGCGCATCCTGAACGGTGTTCGTCGCATCGTAAAAGATCAGCCGCCCATTCCCGAACGCGAACACGTTGCCGAGGTTTGTCGTGGCCGTGGAGTTCGGGACATGCCGAGCCAGTCGCGAGTCGCCCCAGTCTCTCGGAGTTCTTTCGCCGTGGACTACGTACAGGCCGCCGACGACCGGAGCCCCTGACAGCAGGTTCGTGAGCGATGTGGCTTGGTTCCACGTCTGCGCGAACGCCGGCAGCCCGAGGAGCGCGAGTATCAGGATGGAAAGGATCTTGATCACAGGTCGGAAGGGTCAACGCCTTGGCGGAGGAATCGGTTGCCGTCCGCGTCGTCGATCACGTTCACGCCGTCGGGGGTGAACGCGAGCACCTCGGCGCTCGAATCCGCGAAAAACGACACGTCGCGCGCCACCGGAACGGACGAGTCCTCACGCAGTGTGACAATGGCGATGCTCGACGAGATGGTGACCGCCTGAACCGCGGCCCAGTTGTCGAACACGCGTTGGAAGCTCAGCGGGTTGTCCGAGTCCGTGACCACGTCCTCGATCGCGTAGGTTCCGGAGCCCGTCGGGATCTGGATGGTGAACTGCCGGACGCCCGGGATCTGGACGACGTAGTCGCCCGGCAGGACGGCTTGATTGTAGAGCCCTGCGCTGCCTCCGGTGCCGCACGCGATGACGATGGGCAGTCCGACCACCGCGGCCCCGTCCCCGGCCGTCAGGCCGCTCGGGATGAGCCGGAATGAGCCCGTGAACCCGGTGACGTCAGCGTTCCAGAGTTTGCCGTCAAGCGTTGGCATTCACGCCCCCTTCCTTCAGCGCGGCGGCGATTTCCTTCTCCATGCGCTTCGCTTGAAGCTGAATGTTACGCACGCGGTTCGACCATGCACGCTTGACGACGTGATCGTAAAACCGTTGAACGTACGGAATCACGTTTCCGCCTTCAATGACCGGGCTCGTCTCGGTTCCTGAGTTCACGTAATGGCCGGACTTTGCACCGCGCATCTTTCGCAGCACAGACGGGACTCCAAGACCATACATTGCCTTGTCTCCCTTCCGGTTGAATCCGCCGCCGCGACCGCGACCCAGCGCGATCTGGAACTTGTTCCACGCGTAAACCCAACCTGACTTCGCAAGCAAAACTCGGTCGAATACCTGCTCCAAGTAGTCCTCAAAAGTCGTCTTGCGAACCACCCACGCCATCGTCGATTTCCATCGTCCGATGTCGCGCGTCCTCGCGCCAGCGGCGGACACATTGCCGCTCTTCGTCCGGTATCGCTGATGATGCGTGTGCATGTCCGACATCGTCGCGTCAGGACGAAAATTGACGGCGTCGGAACCGTAAGACGTTCCATCCTTCCGCGTGAAATACGTCACGCTGTTTTGATGGATTCCAGAAATCATCGTCCTGTCAACCAAGTCGTCCGCAATGGGCCGAAAGATACCTGCCTTTGGGTCGCTCCACGCTCCATCTCGTCCGCCTTTCAAGTCTCGACGGATTGCAATTTCGCCAATCGTCTTTTGGTCTTTCAGCTTTTCAGTGATTGGAGCATTTCCGAAGGGAGGCGTCAGCTTCATGGCGTCCTTGATCAGCAACACCATTTGCTCCTGCATGATCCGAAGCAGGTCCTTCGACGCCATGCTGGCAATCTTTCCAAGCGCGACCTTGAACTTCTCCTCCGCGTTCGGATCGATTTTGAGTGTCGCTTTCATCTCTGAACCGCCATGAACGAATACTTGTGCGGGCTCTTTGCGTTGATCCTGTCAACCGTGTAAGACTCGTCTCCGAAAGTGATAACAGAGCCTTGCGTCGGTGTCCATGATGCGCGAGGAATAACAATGGACAGGTCTCCGCCAGTTTCCATTCCGGACATTGATCCGCTCAGCGTTTCGGTAGTGTCTTCAATAATTCCGACAATCGGATCTGTAACCCCGTCGGCGTAGAACTCTTGGCCGTGCTCCACAATCTGAAGAGCAAGAGCTTCGGCAAGGGCATCTGTGGATTGGCTCATATCGTGAATGGGCGAGGAGGGAAACGCAGAAACCTCCCCGCCCATCGTGGCGACGTCGCCGATTATCGCCGCGTCAGAATCTTCTCGGACACCTTGAGGGAAACGGGGGTGATCGTGGAACCAGAGCCGGCGTTCGCTATGGTTTTGAAGCGAATCCAACCCCACCCCCCCACGTTCAAGTTGGTGCCGATGGCGGTTTCGTTCGTCGATCCAGGCGAGGCAAACACCCACGACGTGGTCGGAGCCGCGGCCCAAGTCGAGCCGTCCACGGAGTAGTCGATGGTGATGGTGATGTTCTGCGTGGTCGTTCCACCGGGCAGGTAGTCGAACACAGCGGAGACGTACTCCTTGGTGCCGACGTAGATGCTCGCCGCGCTGCCGGTGAAGTTGCTGGACGCGCTCGTCGCAAGACTGATCGGAAATCCGGTCAGCGTGACGGGCGAATAGGATTGGGCGTTGGCCCTGATGCTGAGGAAGGCTCCGAGGATCAAGGTCCACGCGAGCAGGATTCGATTGATGGTCTTCATGCTTTCTTCTGTTGAGGTTGTTCTGGTTATTTCTTCTTTCCAGCTTCATCCTTGGCCTTGGCTTCCTGTTCGGCTTTCGCCTTTGCCTTGGCTTCGGCGCGGGATTTTTGCTCGGCCTCGTAAGCCTGAATGGTCATGAGCTTCTGGCGCTTCAAAACGCCTTCGGACCCACCCCACATTTGAACCTCGGAAAGATCCGCGTGCGCGGGTTTCTCCTGAAGCTTTTTGACGAACTCGGAATGGGCGCCCTTGTCCTTTTCAGGGCCGACAAGGACAACCGGATTGCCGGGTTTGCGAGTAAAACCGATGGTCAGGTATGTTCGCATAGTTAGAAGCGGGAGCCCGCAGGCGACTCCCGCGTTATGGTTGGTTACAGGCTGCTGTCCTTGATGCGCTGAAGCGCGGTCGCCTGACCGAGCGCGTAGCCGTACGCGCACTCGATCACCTCGAAGTCACGATCCTTGGTGGCGTCGCCGCCGTGCCGGTAGCTGAAGCCCATGCCAGTGTCCGCATCGATCACCAGCTCGTAGGCGACGAGCAGGTTGCGAACGCCGGGCGCGGGCTCGATTGGCGCCGTGGCGACGAGGATCGCGGAAGGAACCGCAACGAATCCGGCGAGCTGCTCGGAATTGGTCGGAATCCGAGTGTTTCGGTAGGTGTCGAAGTTCAGGATTTTTCCGACAGTGGCAGTGTCCTTGCTCTCCGAACTGCCGCGCCGGTCAGCGTCAGCAACTCGGCCGTCCTTCAGGAGTGCTGCGGTCCAGCTCGCATTGAGGAACAGCGCGCGCCCGCTCTCCGGCCAGTCGGTCAATCCGGATTCAATGTCGACGAGGTCGTCGTAGTCGAACGCCGCAGCGGTTCCGGTGTGCGCCACCGTGGTGTAATTCGCCGCGGTAACCACGGACAAGATGTCAGCAACCACGCCACGACCGAGCTCCTCGGAAGCCATCATGAGGTGCTTTTCGGGCATGAATGCAGGCTGCCGGCGGAGCGTGCTGGAAGCGTAGTCGAACAGCTTGTAGGGCCGCTTGTTCAGCGTGATCGTGCGAGTGTTGACAGTGGTGTTCGTGTAGGTCGTGTATCCGGTGCCTTCCACGAACGCCGTCGCCGCCGTGGTGTCCAACGGATAGAACGGCACGTCAACCGTGTCGTTGCCTTGGAGTGCCACGTCATTAAAGCGCGTCGAGAACGCGCCAAGCGGGGCGAGGATGCGCTTGAACTCACTAAGCGCCTCGGTGAGAACCAGCGTGCGGGAAAGACCTGCGTCGATGGTGTTGGTGGAAACGGCAAGGGCTTCAAGCTTCTTGCGGTTCGCGTTGACGATGCGGTTGATGCCCTTCGCGGCGTCGGACATTTCCCGAGAGCTCACGTTCTCACGCCGGCTGTAGGCGTCGAACGATTTCTTCAGCCCGGTGATTCCTTTGATGGAGTTCCGGACATCCTCCGCGATGACTTCAACGGGGGCGGACGCGTGATCGGGCGGGGTGGGGCGCATGCTGTCAAGCTCGTCGCGAATCCCGTCAGGATCGGAAATGGCGCGGCTGATCCACTTGGACCGGACGGCATTGCTGATTCGACGGGACGCAATCGCGCCGTCAACGATCTCCTCGGCGCGCGTCCGCTTGTAGGTCGCGTCCTTGGCCTCCAGATCGCGCAAGCGGGATTGCAACTCATCGAGCTTGGCGTTGGCAGCCTTGTCTTCCATCGGTGCCGCAGGCGCGGCGGGAGCGACGGGAGCGAGCTTTTCAAGCTCAGCAACCAAAACGTCCGAGGTTGCATTGGGATCGACCGTGACGCCGCGAGCTTGCAGCATGGTCAGGATTGCGGCTCGCAAAGCCGCATCGTCGGCGGCGTCATCGAGCACGACGCCAAGCTTTTTCAGCTTGGCCAGTACGGCTTGCTTGTTCATTTTGTTTCCGTTGTTCGCGGTTCCGCCGCGCTCGGTTTTTCGAGCCAACGCCATCACGTCGGACCTAGTAGGCCGCTGATTGCGGATTGTCTCAGAAGCTTTCATAGTGGCCTGCGCCGGAGCGGCCACGTCCGTCGAAGTCGTCGAATCAGCCAATCCCCACTCGACTGCCTCGGCTCCGGTAAACTTAGTATTTGCACGAAGAGCGTCGGCAATTTCATCTGGAGTCTTGCCAGTCTTTTCGACGTAAGCCGCAATGATCGCCTGCTCTTTTTTGTCCAACCAATCCGCCATGTCGCGGAACTCGTCCGCGTTGCCCTCAAACCCACCCCAAGGCTTATGAATCAGGAGCGTGCACGTTTCCGGTGCGATCACCTTTCCGGCCCCGAGCATGAGCACGGTCGCGATGCTGCACGCCGCTCCAGTGATCTCGACGGTTGCGTCCGCGCGTCGATCCTTCAACGCCGCGTACATGCCAAGCCCGGCATCAACGGAACCACCGTCCGAGTTAAGCAGGATGCGAAACGCGGTGCCGCGCGGAATCGAGTTAAGTGCCTCTCGGAAGCTGCTTTCCTCAATTCCACCACCGTCCCACCAGTTCGCGCCGATGCTTCCGATCACCTCAATCGAAGGCACTCCGGACGCATCGTTTTTGACTTTGAATCGATTCATGTGGTTTGGATGACTTGCGGAACTATGGCGTCCGAGATGGATTCAGGCGTGACTCCGTACTTCTTGGCGGCGTCCTGAATCTTTCTTGCGGTCTTCGCGCGGCTTTCAATCACCTCGTCCTCGTACTCGCCGAGCTCCATCGTGATGCTTTCAAGCGTCCTGAATCCGGCGCTGTATTCCGCAATCAACGCCGATGAATTACGGCCAACGTCAACATTGACTTGGCGCGGAGGACGCACGGTGCATTTGTACCAATCCTTCGGAATCTCAACTCCTGCCAGTCGCTTGTCGTAATTGTGCGCGTCGTCCATCACCCAATTACGGACGTTGCGAGCCGCCTTTTGGAGCACCCCGGAACGCATGCGGAACATCGCGGCGGAACGGTCAAGGTCCGCCCGTGTAACCGTTCCCTGAAGCGATTTCGGGACGACGAGTTGCGGGGGGATTCCGGCCCCGATGCAAACCTGCGCGACCAGCCTGTCAACGAAGTCCTGCTGCTGCGAAGTCGGGTTGTTGTTCTGCGGGAACAGGATTTCCTCGTCGGGAAACAAGGCGAGGATCTCAGCGCCGGCGGCAGCGCGCACGTTGCGCTCTCGGTTCTCCGTCGTGGCGACGTTCGTATTGGTGCGAGCCGATACTGACATCCGATTCGCGCGCGCCGTGTCAGCAGGAATTTGCTTGTCGCGAGTTTTGAAGATCGCGGAAAGACCGCTTGAAATCTTCGACGCGCGCATATAATTGCGCTGGATCTGCTCCAAGTCTTGGAGTTTGCCCATCACGTTACTGAACATGGGGCCGCATCGGAGTTGCCCGGATCGCGAGGGCTCGCAGATATGGACAATTGCGGGAGCTTGGATTCGACGGGTCTCCGATGCGTCAAGACCGGTGGCAACATGGTAGGCGATTGGACGCCCGTTCTTGTTCACCTCGATGCCGTCAATGATGCGGTCGTTGTCCCCGAACCGATCACTGTAAACCCTATGAGGCTCAATGACTTGGATTCTAGGAAAGTAGGATTCGCCGAATGTCTTCAGAAGGAAGACTTCGCCTTGGACAAACCATGTCCAAGCGCAAAGGCTTAGCGTCTCGCTGAAGTTGCGCGGCGAATTGATCTCGGCGAAGTCCCACCACTCCGAAAGAATCTCATTGGCGATTGCGTTGTACTCCGGAGACGAGGATGCAGCCGCAATCCGAAGCCCGGAGCTACCAACCGTGTACTGCTCGAACACGGACGCCATCGCGGGGACGAGGTCGGTGTTGGCCTCGAAATACTTCGCCTTTCGGCGCTGCTCCGCAACGTCCCACTGGGTCAGATCAAGGTGCGCGTCACGATCCAATCCAGGCATTCTCCCGCGATCCGGGGAGTACCGTTGCGCGGATTCGTGAAACCCAACGATGCGTTGAGCAGCCCAGAACAACGGCGCGGCAATGAGGTCTCGCAAGCTCATGCCGTTGCCTCCACGAAAATCGGACCGGACCACTCGTCCGCAAAATCAGGGTCCGCAGACTCAACTGGAGACAGCCGGAACCGCATCTCCGCGACGATCTGAGTCTGAGTAGGTGACGCAATTCCTGAATCGACAAGCGCCGCGCTGGCGATGTCGTAAAGCTCAAGCGCCTCGTCCCAGAACTCCGCAATGTTTTGCGGGTTGATGCCAGTCCCGCCACTAGTCGAATAGCCGCTGGAAGTTCCGCCAGCCGAGGCAGAGACGAGAATCTTTCCGGAGACAATGGAATCGCCGTGCGACGACACCTTTGCGGCAAGCCACGCCAAAAGGGTCTGAGAAGCGGCGGTCGCTTTCAGAACGGCATACCGAAGGAAGAAGAGCTTTTGCCGGGGCAATAACGCCACGGCGAACCATTGAGCCATGAGTGGCCCAGTGGCAAAGGACAGTTACGACGGTTAAGGAAGAAGTCGAAGCTCGGAAAGCCTCTCGACCACTCGCGCGCCATCGTAGTCAATCTGACGGCGTGTGATGACCCTGCGAAATTTGACCAGCCCCCAAGCTTCCTCTTGGCGCTCGACAGTCTTAACGCTGACTTGGAGAAGCCCAGCGATCTCCTTACGTGTTAGGCGGATCTTCATAAGTTTCGATTCCAGCTTCTCCGATCAATCCGACGTAATCCGCCAGCATGGCCTGGTAGCACTCGCAAACGAACAGATCGTTGCGGTCCGCAATCTGAATCCACGCCCGCGTAATCTGTCCCTTGACCCTGCGATCCTCGATTCGCTCCGCGTCGTTGTGTAGCAGGTAGTCGCGCGACACGTCGCTTGGCGTCTCCCAGATTACCATTTGGGATGTCCGAAGCCATTGCAGACGCTCACGAATGCCGGGCTTGGAATACAACCAGAACAGCGGTTCCGAGTTTGGATCACTGGAAGTCGGGGGCGCGTTTATCATCCCGTGAAGCGGTCGCTCCGGGCTGAAGATCCGGCGCGTTTGCGCCCCTTCGCGGTCGATATGGTTGAAGCTTTCATTCGACGCGCCCTTGATCGCGTTGAATCCATGCCTCAGGCAAAAGTGATAAACGTGCGTCGTGTCGTCTCCAGAGTCGCACGCAACGGCCCCTGGCAACACGTCATGGTCTTTCATCACCCCAGCGGCGTCGTCGTCCGTCAGGAGTTTTCCCTCCCACACAAGAAGCGAGCGAATCCGCCCATCTGGAAGCCGCTTGAAGTCCCGGATGACGCCCCACCAGTGCGGAAGCTCGCCCTTCGCAATGCTACCCTGCTGGCGGTCAAGCGTCCCGAATCGATAATCCCGATCCAGTATCCCCTCGCGCGATTTTACGGCCGGAGCCAAGATAATCTCCTGCACCCTTGGTTGATCGGTTTCATCAACGAACAGGCATTCCCGCTCTCGGATGTACTTGTGCCACGCCCTAAGGTCGCCCCACTTGAGAGCCTTTAACGCTTTGTGCTTCTCCTCAATCAGTTGAATCCATGGGATGTAATCGACCGCCACGGCGTCTAGCGTCGCCGAACGGTTAGACTGACGCGCCCCGGTGTTGCGAGGCTCTCCGTAACGCCCCGAGAGCGAAAGACGACGCCTCTCCGAAATGTCATCACCGATCTGATGTCCGCATGGGAATTGATACCGGATTGTCGATTGCAGCTTCGTGTAGTTGTAGCTTCCGTCCTCCCGCTTGCACCCATCCGAATCGTACCGCAACCCTCCAAGGTTTGCCTCCTTCTCGTCCCACTTTGTACGCATGACGTGGAACAACTCGCATCCCGGGCACTTGACCTCCCAGCGTTGATGGGTCCCCGCCTCGAAGGCTTTGTGGAGTTCCGATCCTTTCTTGCCGGCATTTGAGATGACGATTCCGACCCCATCCCATGCCGCCGTCAAACGACCAAACGCCTGCTCCAACCTGCCAGGCACCCACCCGCTTTCGTCGTGGACCTCTTCGTTGATCTGGTACGTGATGGTATCCGATGCCACCCTCCGCTCCGTAAACACGCCCTGACAGATCACGTTTGCATGCGGCATGATCCATTGCCCACGCGACACCTTCGCCCGGTCTGGTTCGCCGCCCCATCGATCCATTACCGGTCGGCAAGCGCGAAGAATCCGCTCGATTCTCTTCTGCCATCGCGCGTCCGCTTGGTCGTCGTTCTGCCAGTTGATTTGAACGTCACCGCCCGACTTGTTCGCGACCCAGTAGCAAAGCGCAATCTCGCCCACAACCGAGCCGCCAGACTGGATCGGTTTTACGAACGTCATTCGCCGCGTCACGCCGTCGTCAAGCCACGCAATCGGCTGCCGAGTCCATGGCGTTTGCGACGAGTCAAAGCGCGATGAGCGAACGGAGCCGGGAAGGTTTACAAACGCCTCCGCCCACTTCACGACATCAACCACGCGGGCGGGCGGAATGGCGTTTAGGAATGCTCGGCGGACGCGGCTCATTTCGTTTCGATCTCAAGACCGGAGATGTGAACACGCTTAAACCCGCTGTTGTCCTCGACGCGAGTGATGCGCCCGGATTCGGATAGGTAAATGATGATGTGGCGAGGCTTAGACGTTGGAACGCGGTGAGATGAATATCCAACCAGGACGGCCAGCAGGAACAGAACCGAGATTGGGATGATGGGTTTCATAGCCGGCTAAGCAACAAGGCAAATGCGCACGATCCGGAGATGATTGCCGCAGATACCGCAAACAGCGAAAGCGCCGTCTTGATCGCCGAAACAAATCCGAACATTGCCCAATGGCCAGCCGCCACAAGCAGCACGTAAGACCATACCATTACAGTCGAGAATAGTGCGTATTTAATCATGGCTTTTCCTCTGTCAACGACTCCAGCGCAACCCGCATCGCGCGCTTCACGGACTCTCCCGTCTCGATCATCAATGCCTTGATCGCCGGCTCGTCGAGGCCCTTCGCCTTCGGAGGCAAGAGCGAGGTCTCGCGATCCCAGACTGCAAAGCACGCGGACATGCCGGCGGTCACCTGATGGCGAACCTGCTCCTCCGGGATCACCTCCCCGCGCGCAACCTCAAGGTCCAGTTCCGCTTTTAGGGCCTGCGCCTTGAGCTTGCGGCCCTTCCAGTCGGTGTTGGCGGCCTCGTCGCTCCTTTTTGTAAACCACCACTCCAGCACCGCGCGCGGCTCGATGCGACCCATGCGGTCAAATCCCGGGCTTCCCTCCCGCTTGGCCGTGCTCCAGACCGCAGGCGGAATCCCAGTCATCGCCACGGCTGCGGAAATCGATGAGCAAAGAGGCAGGACGGATGCCTTTGGCTTCGATCCGCCGCGCGGTTTCTTTGGTAAATCCTTGGCCTTACGCTTGTTCACCATGTGGCAGGAACTGGAAAACGTTTCACAGCATCGGCACGCCAGCCATTAAACC
>JAAOEI010000267.1_pt1 | contig 20957 bp, 28 predicted proteins | sample 7059261 | NCBI WGS metagenome assembly JAAOEI01 (sample SAMN14008812, study PRJNA610033) | viral metagenome | isolation source: viral particles filtered from seawater | place: China: Hangzhou Bay, Yangshan Deep Water Harbour | collected 2017-10-31 | reverse complement strand
GGTTCTCCCCCATTGCACTACATTTTTCACGCAACTTTCCAAAAACAGGCGCCCAACAACAACATGCCAGCAAAACGCACAACAAAACCGAAGAAACCGGCAAGCCGCAGTAAGGGAAAGCCAAAGCTTCCTGACGATTTGTTTTCAACTTTCGCGCTCGCCGGGGAGTTGCAGGTAAACCGTCACACCTTGTTGAAGTATCTTCGAGGCGAGGAACCCGACGCCCGCGAAGGATCGGCAAAGCTTTGGAGTCTGGCGCGGGTGCGCAAGATCCTTTCGGAGCGGTCAAGCGCGCTCAGTCAGGCGGGAGAGACGGCGACGCAGAGCAAGGCTCAAGCCGAAATGCGGAGGATTAATCTTCAGGCTGAAAAGCTTGAAATCGAAATCAAGAAAGCGCGCAAGGAACTGACGCCAACCGCCGATTTCTCCCAATTCCTCAACGAGTTACTAGGCAAGATTGATCAAATATTGCAGCGCAAGCTTGAAATGGAATTCCCCAAGCTATGCGCCGGCTTGCCGTTGAAGGACATCCGTAAACGCGGCGAAGGATTGCGCGACGCGATCCGCGCAGAAATGCGCGCCGCCTTAGAACAATACGACACGCCAGAATATGAGGACTGAAATTACATTGAGCGGAACCCTGGTTATCCAGGCGGAATCAAACGTTGAAGGATACGCCCTTGGCAAGTGGGCGGAGGACAACGCCGAGGCAATACCGGACGCAATGCTTGTCATTTTCGACAAGTCCACCGATACGGCAGCGGCGGAGGCGGCGATACTTGACGCCGAGACAGCAAGCGAAGCGTGAGCATCCGCGATCTAGCGCAAAGAGGCTACCCGGTAGTGGCGCCGATCGATCGCCGCCCGGTTTCGCAATGGGCCGCGGCGGGAAACGTTGTGATCCCGTCGAATTCACCATACGCGCGCACGGGCGCCTTCACTTGTGAGGATACGCGACACTGGATTGCTCCGCTTGACGCATTATCGGACAACGACATTCGCGACGTTGTTATACTTGCGCCTCCGCGGACTGGAAAAAACGTAGTTGCGGACGTTTGGGCGTGTTCCGTGATCAGTCGGCGCCCTGGGCCTATGCAATGGCTTGGCTCAACGGATAAAGTGACGGAGGACTACAAAGTCGGCAGGCTTGACCGCTTGTTGGCGGCATCGCCAGCGGTTGCGCCGTTGCTTCCGAGCGATCCAAAGAAAAACACGCGCCGCAAAATCGACTTCCTACACGGAATGCCGCTTTATATAGAAGGACCGGCGGAGGCGAACCTACAGACCAAAGGCATTCAATACCAGGTGCGTGACGAGCTTTGGTTATGGGATTCCAAACTCAAGGAAGCAGACGCACGCCTTGGCGACTTTGACGAATTTGAAAACGCCAAAGCCTTGACCATTACGCAAGGCGGCTGGGAGGACACGCCGCTTGACTCACTGACAAAGGAATGTATTTGGCATGAACAAATCGTCGAGTGCCAGGAATGCGGGGAATTCTTCGCGCCCGTGGTCACCGGATACAGGGAAGACGACAAATCCCGCTTTGGCTTTATCTGGTCGGATGATTGCCGCGACGAATTGGGCAACCTTTCAATGCGCAAGGTGATGGAGTCGCTGAGATACGAGCCGCCATGCTGCGGAAAGCCGCATATCGAGACGGCAGCGTTAAAAGCCGCCTGGAACCGGACGACGAAATACCAAGTCACAAACGACGCCGGCAACCCGCGCAAAGTGCTTTTCCACCTATACGCCACCGCGTTGAAACGCTGGGAAATCATTATTGGCAACCTGGTTGCAGCGCACAACGCGCGCCGCCTTGGCGATCATTCATTGCTTGTCAAGTTCACTCAAAAAGAGGAAGCGCGGAACTTCAGCGAACGCGCCTTGGCGTCAAACCGTCAAACCGTCATCCAGATTGAAACCGAGGAATATCCTGACGACGCCGTGAGGATTGCGACCGTGGACGTTCAGGCCGAATGGTATTGGTATTCCGCGCGAGTCTGGGAGCCGGGCGCGAAAAGCCGGCGGCTAAAGTTCGCCAAGCTATACACGGAGGCAGAGATACATGAGGCAAACCACGCGCTAGGGATCGAGCCAAACAAGTGCTTTGTTGACTCCGGATACAGGGCAAAAGGCGATACGGGCGTCTATGCAATGTGCATTGAATACGGCTGGATTCCGACAAAGGGCGTTGACCAGGATTCCTTTCCGCACAAGGTCAAGGATGGACGCGGGCGCGTGGCCGGCACGGTTCACAAGAGTTATGCGGAGCCGGTGCTAGTCGATTCCGAGCGCGGAGCGGCAGGAGAGGGCGACCACGCCCGCATGATCTACATGCTGCGATATTCCGCGCCGTCCATGTATTCCAAGCTGGACGGACTCATAAACGCCAAACTTTGGCAGGAACCGGAGCCGGACATAAACGAGCAACTTGACCAGGAATACGCGCGCCAGATGCAGAGCACGGTATTGGTTCAGGAGCGCGGAAAGTGGATTTGGAAAACCATAGACAGAGAAAATCACGCGTGGGATTTGGCTGGAATGCAATGCTTGGGAGCAATTCTTTGCGACATCCTGCCGGATCAATACGGGCAAGAACAAAAGGAAGGCCAGAAATGAAGTTTTTCATAATAGATTGGGGAGAACAGGCAAACGGCGGGAGGTTTGCTATAATCCAGGCGGACGACATGGACGACGCGGTTTGGCAAGCGGATAGCATAGGGTGGCCGGAGAAAATCGCGCCACTAAACGTGATGCCAGACGTCCACGGTATGCAATACATAGAAATTGGAGATGTAGGGAAACCGTTTTGCGGCAAACGAATAGAAGATGCGTTTACATGGAAAGAACCATCCGCCGCGGTTTACTCATAACCAAAGCCGCTTTGCAGAATTCCCCTTGAACAGTTGAGCGATTGCGGTTGGCTTTGGGTGCCATGCCATACCGCCCGTTAAAAGGACGCTCTCAAGTTACGCTTGAGGCGGATCTAGTCGCCGCGCAGAATGACCTTGTAAAAGGGCGTCAGCGGACGTCTATCGGCACGCCGAATACAAACGTCACATTCCAGACGGAGGCGGCGATACAGGCGCGCATTCGGGACATTCTCTTTGAGTTGAACCAGCTCGATCCCGACACCTATCCGGACGCGGACACGATTCCCGTGTCTATGGTCATCGCGCAATACACGTCACTTGGAAATCAAGTTTCCTGATCGATCCGATGACCGCAAAAGCCTTCAGAACTGCCCCACGGAAACCGCAGCGCGTAGCCTATGGCGGCGGCGCCGGTCCGCTGTATCGCGCCTCCGTTCAGACGAACAGCCGCCGCCGCGTATCGGACCTGAACGCGGACGCGCCAAAGATTATACCCGCCAAGGACCGCCGGGAATTGGTCACACTCTCACGCCACCTGTTTGCCAATTTCCCGGTAGTCCAAGGCGTGGTCGAGGAAATGGGCGATTTCGCTGGCGCATTGAGTATGCGCTTCCGCGGGGAAAACCAGGACTGGAACGACACCGCGCAGGACTTTCTGGAGATCAACGACGAAGTTTTGTCGATCACCGGCGGCAGCATGGAGCTTTTGCGTTACTTGACCGTTATTGCCGTGCTTATTGACGGTGATATGGGATACATCATGACCGAATCCCGCGAAGGACAGGCGCGGATTCAGCCCATACCGGGGCACCGTATCGGAAGCCGGGACGATCAACGCCAGGTCAAGGGAGGGCGCTTCGATGGCGCAACCATCCGAGACGGCGTGATTGTGAATGCCTTTGGCGCGCCAATCGGCTACCAAGTGCTTGGAAACGAGCCGGACGACGACCGCATATATTCCGCGCGGGACTTCCACCTTTGCAAGCTTCCGCACCGCGTTGACCAGCTCCGCGGCGTGCCCTTGTTGGCATCCGGAACGAACGATTGGCAGGATGTCAAGTTGACCAAGGAGTTTGAGTTACAGGCGCAAAAGCTGGGAGCGTATCAGGGCTTGATCATGGAGACGGAGGACGGATTACCGCAACCGGATCTTGCCAAGGCGATAGCGCGCGGCAGCAATCCCACGGTTTCAGGTGGCGTGGAAACCACGACGCCCGAGGTTTACAACTACACCATGGGAGGGGATGGCGCGATGATCCGCTTTTTTAAGGCTGGAAAGGGAGGAATCAAGGCATTTAAAAACGACCGCCCCAGCGCGGACAGTGTGAACTTTTGGAAGCTGGTAGTCCGTGAAGCCCTTTGCGGCATTGGTTACAGTTACGATTTCGCAGTTGATCCAAGCGGCGTTAGCGGCGCGGCGGAGCGTGTCGTTGTCTCGCGGATCAATCGCTACATTGCCAAGCTTCGCCGTTTAGTTGTCCGCCCGTTGCAGAATCGCGTGGACGGATACCGCATTGCCAAAGCGATTAAGGTGGGCGCGCTGGAGCACAACGAGGACTGGTATCGGCGCGAATACGCCGGCGGGCATGAACTGACCGCAGACGCCAAGCACCAGTCAGACACGGACCTGCAAAACATCGCGGCTGGACTGGACAGCGAATCCGCGGCCATCGCGCGCTTTGGTCGGAATTACAAGGAAGTCATACGCGAAAAAGCCGCGTTCAAAAGGTTCGTTAAAGAGACGGCGGAACAATTTGAGCTTTCCCCGCAAGAACTGGTTGCCGTGAACCCTAAAAACCCGACCACGGAGCAACCCAAGAAAGAGGATTCCCAAACATGAAACACCTGGAGCGAGTCAGCGAGCCGATGCTATTGACGCCGGAAGCCTGGCGGGCGTGCGTGGCGGGCTTGGAAGAAAGCCGGCACGTTGAGCTGCCAGACGGTTATAAGGTGGAAATCCCCGGCATGGAGATCCACGGCAGCGTTGCTGTCGTTCCCGTACATGGTCGGTTGATGATCAGGCCGGACATTTTCGAGTCGTTATTTATGGGCGCGGCGGACCTGGCGCAGATCACGCAGGAAGTTCGCCAGGCGGCGGAAAATCCGGACGTCTCCGCGATCGTGTTGGACATCGATTCCCCTGGCGGAACGGTAAACGGCACGCCCGAGCTGGCGGAGCAGATTGCAGCGGTGGGCAAGCCGACCTTTGCCTTCACATCCACAATGGCTTGTTCCGCGGCGTATTGGATCGCCAGCGCGGCGGAAAATGTGCTTTGCGCTCCATCCGCGACCGTGGGGCACGTCGGCGCCATGAGCGTTCACCGGGAATTCTCACGCGCCATGGAAGCCGAGGGCGTGACCGTGAACGTGCTTCAATCCGACCCGCTCAAGACTGCCGGCAATCCCTGGGCGGCAATGACAGACGAACAGCGCGCCACACTTCAGGCGCGTGTTAACTTCGCGGCGCATGATTTTAAGGAATTTGTGCGCGAGCATCGCCCGGCGATCACGGCGGAGGACATGCAGGCGCAAACCTATTGGGGCCGGGAGGCAGTCGCGAACGGATACGCGGACGCGCTGGCCGGAAGCCTGGAGGAAGTCATTGCCCTTGCCGGCTAAACGCGCAGACCATGCCAGCCAAAACACAAGCCACATTGTTGAACGGCGTGACGAGCACGGGAGCCGGCACGGGCGTTGACGCGCTGGAATACAACTGCTTTGCCTTCTTCATAAACGCATCCAGCGTCACCACGGGCGGAACCGTCAAGATTCAGGCGCTTTCCCCGGCGGGTGATTGGGTTGACCTGAGCGAAACTGCCGTGACGGCAGACGGGGATACACAGGTAACAAAAGTTGGCGCGTTCCTCCAAGTACGCGCCAACGTCACCGCCAGGACAGACGGAACCTATACCGTCACCATGGTCGCCAAAGAGGGCGAGATCAACGAAGTAGCGGCAGCGGCGGAAAGCAAAGTATCGACTGCGAGCCTCGTCTCATACTGGAAGCTGGACGAGATTTCCGGCACCCGTTACGACTTCTTTGGTTCCAACCACCTGACCGACTACAACACGGTTGGGCAGGGGACGGGTGAGGTGTATGATAATGCCGCTGACTTTGAGGCGACAAACTCTGAATACTTGTCCATAACAGATGGGAGCCTTTCAGGAATTGACTTTGACGGTGATTGGGCTGTTTGTTTTTGGGTCAAATTTGAAACAACTGCCAGTCAAGTCCTTTTCTCTCAGGACGACTATGGAACGGGGACAGCATCCGACAGATCCATCAACATTTTGTATTCTGGCACCAATAACAGGTTTGAAGGATACCTGTTTTCGGGCGCGGCTTTCAACATAGCCGCTGCGACGACATTTGGTTCAGCCAGCACAGGTGTTTGGTATTTCGTTTGTTGGCAGCATGAGTCGGGAGTTGGTCACACAATATCCATCGATGGAGGCGGAGTCGATTCGAGCGCATACACAAGCACTATAAATGACTCAACAACAGCTTTGTTGGTTGGCGGGCATCTGAATAACGGTTCTGCGGAATCGACTGCGGACGCACTTATGGGGCCGGTTATGTTGTATCAGAGACTTCTCTCCTCAGCCGAGATCACCGCCCTAGCCAACAAAGACGATCCATTCTACGACCAATTTTAGCACCATGACAAAACAAGAAGCACGGGACGCGGCATTGACTGCAATCAATCAATACGCTGACGCCATCTTTGCAGCGCAGGCAGCGAGGCTTGCCGCCAAGAGTTCATATCTCCAGCGGCAAACAACGCACACCGCGCCGCCGGCGGACGGGGGCACCCTTGCGCCGGACAACTTGGCGACCACGCCCACCGACGAAAGCGAAACCGGAAGCGAATACTTTACCTTTCCGAATCAGATGCACACATGCGTTACGGTGAATGTATCCAACGGCCCGCAGGGCTTGGAGTTCGAATGCGTCTTCGAATTCGACTGGACTGCCACCGGCATGCGTCAGCGCTACGTGATTGCCGGCCCTGATCGCGTGGACACCGATTGGAGCGAATACGATCCAAACGCCACCCCGTTTTCCTGAGAAAAAAACACCAAAGCCGCTTTGCAGAAAAACAGTTGCGCGGGTTGGACATTGAATGTCTAACCGTAAGCACAGAACAGCGAACCCGAAAAAACGAGATTATGAATCTTTCCGAAATCGCCGCCAAAGTCACCGGGCTTGAAACCAAGATTAACGCGCTTGAGTCCGCCAAGGAAACGGCAGAGACGCAGAGCGCGGACATCCAGGCCAAGCTTGACACCGCCACCGATCAACTTTCCGCCATCACCGCCGAGCGCGACGCGCTGGCGAGCGAAAAGGTTGAGTTGATTTCTCAGCGCGACGCTGCGCAAGCCGAGGTTGCGGAGCTGAAGGAAAAAGCCGAGACGGTTAAGGAAGCCGCCAGCAAGCAGGCCGTTGAGATCGTGGCCGGCCAGGGAGCCGAAGCCGCCAAGGACGCCGCGGAGGTCGAGGGATCGACCGGCGAGAGCGGTGAGCCGATCGCGGCGCAATACGCCAAACTCCACGGAGCCGAGCGCGTGGAGTTCTTCCGCAAGCACAAGTCCGAACTGATCAAGAGCCGGTAAACCCCGAAATTTCAAACCCCGAGAAGAAAAAGGCTGAACAATGGCAAACTCAATCACAGGAATTAACGACGACATCATTCTTGACGCCGCGCTTGAGGCATTCTGCGCTGGCATCACTCCGCTGCGCGCATTCTCCGCGGACTTCAGCCCGGCTCCAGGCCGGCGCGGAGAAAAGGTGTCCGTCCTTCGCACGTCCGCGGCAGACGCGGCGACCACCAAAAGCACGGCGACAGCCTACACCATCCAGGACGCGGACAGCGACGCAATTGAAATCACGCTGGGGCAACCCGTTTACGTGTCTTGGGGATTGGACGACACCGAAATGGCGCAATCGTCCGTCTTGAGCCTTGAGCGCTACGGCAAGCAAAAAGGCTTCCAGCTCGCCAAGAAAGTGTTGCAAGACATTTGGGCGCTCGTCACAAACGCAAACTTTGGCGCCGCCGCCTTCACTGGCGCGGCGACCACGTTTGACGAGGACGACGCTATCGACATCAAGGACGCCATGGACGACAACGACTGCCCAGACGGCCAGCGTTCCTTGATCCTGTCGAATGCCTACTACAACCAGCTACTCAAGGACGGCAGCTTAAAGGACGCCAGCGCCTACGGCGGCGCGGAAGCGATCCGAGACGGCATGGTTCCGAACCTGGTTGGCTTCGATGTTTACCGTTCGAACCTGATTCCCGCCAACGGCGAAAACCTGGTTGGAATGGCGGTATTCCCAGACGCGATTGGCGTTGCCATGCGCTATCTCCAGCCGCAGGAAGGCCACAAATACCACCGCGCGGAGCCGCTGGTTGACGCCGAAACCGGCATCACGATCGGCGTCCGCGATTGGTATGACGAAGACTCCGGGATGCGCAAGCGCGTGCTTGAGTGCGTGAGCGGTTCCGCCGTTGGCATCGCGAACGGATTGGAACGCATGGTAAGCGCGTAAGGCGCGGTAACGCGGGCTTGCCCCGCATAGACCAAAGCGAACATGAAATACGCATTTACGATTGGATTCAAACGGGGAGACGGAGCGGCGCCGGAGGTAATCGCCGGTCCGTCCGTCCCCGTCCACGAACAAAAGGCGGCATTCAAAAGCCTGGCCAGCAAGCGCGAAAATAACGACTTTGAGCGGATCGAGATAATTGATTCCGCCCGAGGTCGCATTCGCAAGGCCAAGTTCCTGACCACGGCGGAGCTAAAAGCGCGCGCCACGGCGCGCGAGGCGCAGGAAAAAGCGCACCAGGAAGCGCAAGCCGCGGCCAAGGCTGGCAAGAGCAAGCCGGCGGAAGCCAAGGCGGAACCCGCGCCCAAGAAAGCGCCAGCCAAAAAGGCGCCGGCTCGCAAGTCCGCCACCGCCACCAAAGAGGATCTAAACCCGGCCTAAACCGCCATGCTTGCCAAGTATTCAGGGGTGCTTTTGGACGGAGTAACCACCACGGGCGCAAGTTCCGAGGTGGGAACGTTTCCGTTCGATCGATTCTCCTTTTTCATCAACGCGGCAAGCGTGACCACCGGCGGCACGGTGAAGATTCAAACCGAGTCGCCAAACGGGGATTGGGTGGACATAAGCACAACCGCCGTGAGCGCAAACGGGGATACACTTATCGAAAAGTCAGGAGCCTACGCCAAGTTGCGCGCCAACGTCACCGCTAGAACGGATGGCACTTATACCGTGTCCATGGTTGCCCGAGGAGCAAAGTGAATTTTGAACCCTGAACGATGAACCGAGCGAACCAGACCTTTTCCGCAGTGAGAACCGCCCAGCGTTGACCTTCCTTCCATCAACGCCCCGCAAGCCGGCGCCGGTTCCCAAAGCCGGCGCCGGTTTTGTTTTTTGAGGAAGGAAACAGACAGCACGACATGAGCGAAGCAACCGACATCACAGCCGAACTTGAAGACGCGCTTGAAGACATGGAAGGCATGTTTGGCGATGTTGAGTTTACTTATGAAACGACCGGCTATGTCTGCACGCCTGGGCAAGAAGAGCACCGCAAGGAAATGGAGGAAGCGGGATACGTGGCGGAATACGACGTCTTGATAGTCGCGCGCCAGAGCGTGTTCACGCCCGGCAAGGCGGCGATCCGCAAGCAGGTGGATTACAACGGCACGGCATACCGCGTAACCGCGGTGATTGATCACGGATTCGGGCATTCGTGGGTATTGATGTTGAAGGCCGAGAAATGAGCGCAGACGCCACCATTTCGCTTGATACGCGCGACCTGAACCGCGCCTTGCAAGGCTTGGCAATCGCCACCGGCAAGGACGCGGATACGATCGTAATGGAAGAGGCGCGCCTATTTGCAGAGCAAGCCGTGAAGCGCACGCCGCCCAAGACGCTGGCGCAGGGCCGGCGCGCCGTTGCCCGAGACATCAAAAAGATTCTCGGTGGGGCATCCGAGGATTTAATCAAAAAGGCGATTGAATGGAACGGCGGCGAAGACAGCGTTCGCCAGCATTTCAAGCGCAAGGACGGATCTACGTATTTGATTGAGTGGAATCACACGCAGCTTGGAAGCGCAGGCATTGCGCAGCACCACGAACGCCACCGCGACCGCCGCGGGCGCGTGTCCACTGCGGGAGATAGGGACCGCACGATCGGACGCTGGAAAGCGCGTGACAAGTGGATTGTCCCGCATGACGTCCGCGCCCGTTACATCAAGGAGCGTCAGGAGAATGTCGGCAAACTCAAGGCCGGCTGGATGCCGGCAATTAGCAAGTTTCACGGCAAGGCGCCCAAGTGGGTAAAGAAGCACAACCCGCGCGGCTCCGCGCAGTTTCGAGGCGCAAAGACGAACGACGTGCGCGCCATCATGGTAAACGCCGCCAAGGGGGCGAAGAACATTGACAGATTTCTGGGGCAAGTCCTCCGCATTCGCCTTTCCGCCATGATGCGCAAGCTTCGCCTGATTCAATCCGGTTACGCCAAAGATTTCGCCCGGCAAATGAGAATTCAAACCCGCGCCAGGCGCACACGCTGACATGCCGCAAGCCTCAGATTACGTGACGTTGTATCAGATAGAGGGAGCGCTGGAGTCTGCGCTTTCCTCCGTCTTGACCACGGCGAGCGTGACGCACCACTTGAGCCGCGGCACGGGCACAAAAACCGCGCCCTTTACTGACGTGCAGGTGACGCTTGGAGCGGCGTCCGAGCACATGACGCAGGACAACGACGGGACTTGGCGCGACGATTTCTTTTCATTCACCGCGACATTCCGCGTTGTCACAAACCGCCTTGACGACGCGACCACGCACAAAAGTTACCGCGCCAAGATCCGCAACGCCCTGGCGACCTACGCCGGCGCGCTCAACACCGCCTTGACCTACCACCAGGTTGCGGACCTGACGCACCAACAAAGCAGCGCGGAGATAGTGCAGGACGACGACCTTGACGTTTCCGCGATGGAATACAGCGGGAAGGTAAAAATCCTTGAGGACTCATGGCCGGCGGCAACCCCGTAACCTGATTGATCACCAACAACCCCAAAAGAAAGACTGAAATATGGCAGCAGTAAGCAACGACGGGACGGTTCAATACGGATCGCGCACCGTCCAAATTCCGGCGAGCACGGGCGATACGTTCGTTGCCGATAACATCGAGTGCAACCGCCCGACCAACGTCATCGAGCAAACGGACGAGATTGGCGAGCCTTCCGGCCAAGTGCTGGTTGCGGGCTTTGTCACCGGATCCGCTCAATTGCAGATGATCGCCAGCACAGACGCGCCGGTTTTGGGCGAAGAATTCGCCGTGTCCTTTGACGCCACGATTGGAAGTGAAACGTTCATCGTTTCGAGCGTGAGCCAACCGGAAGTCAAGGACGGTGAGAAAAAGTGCAACATCGAGTTCCGCAAGAAATACAACTAAGCGGCGCCAATGCAACTGCCCGACGCCATTCCCGGCTATCGCGAAGCGATCAAGGCGGAGGCGCGCGCCAGAGAAGGCGCGTTTCTCCGCCTGCCGGAGTTTGTGTGCGGCGTCAGGGTGGAGCCATTGACGCTCCGCCGCTTCGCGCTCTTGTCGCACCTTGATCTAAAACTGGCGGACAATTGGGAAACGCTGGAACTGTTTCTCTGGTTGATGTCGCCGCAATACGGGAGCCGCGCGCCGTTTGCCAGGGCGAGGCATTCCGCCCGGTGCATTTGGGCATTCCTCCGGCACGGCGCAGGCGTGGTGAATATCTGCGCAAATGCCTGGCTGAACGGGCAATTTGCCGACGCGCCCGGCGCGCGGGATGAAACAGGTTTCAACGTGGATTCAACGTGCTGGGTTTCGCGGCAGGTGGATCTATTCGCCGCGGAATACGGTTGGCCGGTTGAGCGCGTGCTGGATCTGCCGTTGAAAGTCGCCTTTCAGCTTGAGCGCGAAATCCGCCGGCGCACAAGCAACACGCCGCCGACGTTTTTTAACCAGTCGGACAAGCTGCGCACCGCCTGGCTGGAAAGCCAGAAAGCGGAGCGGCAAACCGCGGAGCGAAACTAGGGCCATGATAGAGCAAGCCAGGGCAGTATTGGGGCTGAACGTCACGCCGTTCATGCGTGGCATCAGCAAGGCGAAAGCCGGCGCAAAAACGCTAGGAACCGGCTTGCAGCGCAGTCTTGGCTTTTTCGGTTTGGGCTTTGGCTTGGCGTCGCTGGGGCAACGCATCACAGACTTTGCGGATCGCCTGATTGACACGTCGCGCAAGTTGGGAATTTCGACGGATTTCCTTCAGGCGTGGAACCATGCAGCGCAGCAAAACGGCGTCAGCGTCAACGCTTCCAACATGGCGTTGCAACGCTTCACGCGGCGCATTGGCGAAGCTGCCCGCGGCCAGGGAGTGCTTGCCAAGACCATTTCGGAGTTGGGGATAAACCTACGCGATAACAACGGCAACTTGCGCGCAACCACGGACATCCTGAACGACTACGCAGACGCGATTCAAGGCGCGGAAAGCCAGCAAGAACGGTTGCGGCTTGCCTTCCAAGCGTTTGATTCCGAGGGCGCCGCGCTGGTCACGCTATTGCAGGACGGCAGCGAAGGAATGCGCGAAATGATCGCGGAGGCAACCCGCCTTGGCGTTGTCACGGAGCAACGCGCCTTGACGTCGATAAACCGCCTTTCAAACCGGCTCAAGGCATTCGGCACGCAGGCTTTGGGATTCGTTGCGGAGAAATTGGGCAGCTTCATCAATTCGCTGGAAGCCGGCTTTGCCCTGTTTGGCGCGCTTTCCTCCGGAGCCGGAGTGCGGGAGGCGATCGACATTGCCCGCGCGCAGGTGGAAACCAGGAACGCGGCGGATGAGCTTTTGCGCATCCAGAGGCAAAGCACGGAAGAAAATGAGCGGCAACTGGAGCTTGAGAGGCAAAAAGTCACCGCGCTTGAGCGGCAGGCGGATGCGCGCCGCCGGCTGGAGCACGCCCGCGGGGATCAATCCCGAACCACCGTTGACGAATTGGCGGACCGTGATTTAAACGCCGCCTTGCGCCGGCACGTTGGTATCAATCGCGCCCGCGCTCGCCGCGTCGCCATGCTCCGCAGTCAAGGCAGGAATCAAGAGGCGGATGTATTTCAACAATTGATAGACGCTGGCAGCGGCATCAATATCGGATTTCTTCGGAACGAGCAAAGCCGGGCGCGCAGCGTCCGCGCCATGGAGGAAGAGGCGCGCCGCCTGGCGCAGTTGGGGCTTTTCCAGCCTTCACAGGATCTATTCGAACGCGCCCGAAATCTCCGCGCCAACATGAGCGAGTTAACCACCGGAGAGCAACGCCCCATGGCCGCGCTGGAGGACGCCGCGGAAAAGTCCAATGAGGAACTTGCAGCGCTCAACGAGCGCGTGAAGTCCATGCAAAACAACCTGGCCCAGTTGAATCAATGAGCGCGACTTATGACGGAAATTTTACGATTCCCGTGTCAAACGGTCCGCGGGAATTCTGGACGCCCTTTTTGACAGAAGGCGACACGACGACGCGCGCCTTTCGCCAGGAGTATTTGCAACGGCAAGACAGTTGGACGCCGCCCACGTTCATGCAGTCCGTGGTTGTGGACGCCCGCGTTTACTATCTCGTTTCCGAGTCGCCCACGGCGCACATTGGAGCCGGAATGGTTCAATTCGTCCGCGAATTCGCCATGATACCGCAAAGCCGCACGACGCCGCGGCAAATGAGTTACACCTTCCGCGGGATTGGTTCCGATCAGGTTTACAGCCCGGTAAACATTTCCAGCGAGGTCATTTCCGGCGGTGTCCACACCTTCACTTGCGCGTCAAATCCCGGCATTAGTGTTGGGGACCGCGTTCTGATCGAGGCAACGCAGACGCAATACGGGGCCGGCATCCAGACCAATTTCAGCACGCGGCGCACGGCCTTGGCCGGCACCAGCGGCACAACCGTTGTGACCGATCCCGTGATTGCGCCGGGAAACAACAGCCTTTACTTCCGCCAGCTACGCAAGGTGGAGGACGGGCGCGATCCGCGCACGGACGCAGTGACGGCATGGGTTTCCTTTGATTACTACGTGCCCGGCATCACGCCCGGAATTTCCAACGTAGCGGACATAAACACCTATGATCCGGAACTGATCATCGACGTAAACGGCAAGGAAACGCTGACCTATACCGACACCACCACGCCTAGCCGCACGGATTACCAGGCATTGGTCGCCGCCGGCACGCTGATCGTGGCCGAGAAAACGACCATCAAGCGCTGGATGGGAGACATTTTTGAAGCGTCCACGCCCTTTGTGAAAGCCGAATGAACCCGCTGGAAATCCATTTCAACCCGCTGGACCGTTCGCACGCCTTTTGGCTTCGCGACGTTTACGCGAACATCGCGCGCTTTATCGGGCGCGATGGCGTGAGCGTGGTCTATGGCGAGGCAGGAATCCGAGTGTTTGAGGCGGACGAGGAAAACGGCGGCGGCGGAGCATCCGCGGCGCCCCGGTTCATGCACAAGGGCGGATTGATCAGCACGCGGCAATTAAATCGCATCATTGCCGTTTACAACGCCGCCCGGCGGATGATGGGGGAAGGCGTCGCCGTGATCAAAAGCCGGGCGCATTTCGTCTTTGCCGAGGAAGGCGCGGAGCGCGGCGGCGGGCATGGTTTCCCGGCATTGGAGCCGGCGGAAACGGGCAACCCGCGCACGACCATTTTCAACCGCGCAATCCGTGAACCCTTGCTGGAGCTTGCCAACGCCTGGGCGCGGGCAATCGCGCGCTGGCCGGTCACGCTGATCAAGTCCGGTTATCAATACATCATCAGCGGGCAATTCATTTGCCCCGGTCCGGTTTCCTTGTCCGTGGATCATACGCAGACCTATACCAGCGTATGCAGCGCGCCGGCGCCGGGACCGTTCACCGTGACCAGCTCCACGAATTACGCGCTGAATGAATCATGGGATTTAAACGAGAAATGGCCGTTTGTCGAAATGCACGACGGCATTTGCCCGACTGGCGTAGGCATTGGCGGGCGCGTGGAGCGCAATCACACCGCCGGAAATATCACCATTGGTCCGTATGAATTTGACGTCATCATTTTCGCGGCAACGGATTTGATGTCGGACGATGAGCTGCGCCTGGACGGCGTGAAAATCACGGACTCAGCCTTTGTTAAATCAGCGGGGACGGCATTCAAGCAACTGCTTTCCGGCAATACCGCAACACTTGAGCTTGTGGAAATGGGCGGCGCGTGGGCGTGGGCGGCGGGGCACATCGCCGTCATCAAAACCCGCTGCGCGCCGCAATCATTCAAGGATCAACTAGGAATTAGCTAAACCATGAAATCCCTTTACATCAACGCAAACGCGGGCGATCCGTCCAAGGCCTTTGTCTTGTCGGCGGAAACGCCGTTTCCGACAGAGCTGCCGCAATTCCGCCTTGGCGACTTGGAAACCGTCAACCTGTATCTGGTTGACGGGGAGGGCGGATACGATGCGAACAGCGGAGGCGGCGGACTGACCGTCAAGTTTGGTTTGGGCAGCAAGGCGGCGGAGCCGACTGGCGGAACCTACACCTTGACGGATGGCACGGATACAACCACCGCGCTTGCCTACAATGCCAACGCTTCCGCAATCCAGACCGCGCTCAACGCCCTGAACACCAACGCGGGACCGTTCAGCGACACCGTTACCGTTGAGGGCACATTCCCCGCATTCAAGATCACGTTTGACTCAAACGGATCGCAAAGCCTGATCACGGTTGGAACCAACAGCCTGACGCCATCGAGCGGAATCTCGATTGCTGAGATTACCGATGGCGACGGTTCCACGCAGGAAGTGCAAAGCCTTTACATGGCGCAAAGCCCGGTTGTCTATCGGGCGACCTGGGGCAGCATCACAAACGGATGGCAAGGCCAGGTGTCGTTCAACACCTTTGAGCTTCGCGACTACCTTGACGGAGCCGAGACGGCGGAAATCTGGCTGGAAGTTGAAATAACAGACGGCAGCGGAAACCGCGTAACGCGCGCGCAGGCGAAAACCACCGTTCACGGGGAGGTCATCGCGGAAGATGCCATGATTCCCGTGGGAACGACCACGTTCATCAGTCAGACAGACGCATACAACGCCTTTGTTCAATCCCGGCCAGGAGTAACCGGCTTGACCGGCGGAGGATCTGCAAACCTTGACGGCATCCTGACGGCGAGCGGAGCGGCAACCGTGGGCTGGAAGGCATTGGTAGACGTCGCCGGAGTCGCCTATATCTATGAACTGGAGAGCGGCACGGATGCCGAGTCATCGCCGGACGTCATCAGGCCGGACGACTACGCCGCCAGCACAAACGAGGTTGTATGGAAGTTGAAAACCGTCAACACCAACGTTTCGAGTTCCCAGCAAATCGCAGCTTCCAGCAGTTCGCCAGATCACGACATCACGCCCGCCGCCGCGAAGAACCTGCACACGGCATTCGTGACAATCACGGACACCGGCAGCGCCGGCGCAACAGGGGACTTTGATTCCCGCTATTCACTTAAAGACACCAACACCAGTGACGGCGATGTGATCAAGCTTCACTTCACATCCACGTTGCCCATGGATGAAACCGTGAAGGTTTACAACGACACGACCGCGGGCACGCTGTTGACCACCTTTGAAGCCATAGACGCCGGAAGCGGCACGCAAACCTACTCCGCAGAATACGTTTACAACGGCACGGCGGGAGAATGGAAACAAGTAACCGCAAAATGGGATTGAAAACATGAGTGTTGAAAAATTCGCCACACTGAAAGACCGCGAACCGTTGACCGGAAACCGCGCCGTCGTCACTGACGCCAATGGACGGTTGACCGTTTCGGATGTCACAGACACCGAAATTGACAACTTGGACGGAGGGCAAGACTTGTCCGATCCAAACCGCTTCAAGGTCGGCTCCGTAACCTACGCCGCAACGGTTGCCTTGGATTTTGACAGCGATTCACGCCAAACACTTTCACTGACGGGGGCGGTTACACTAAACACAACCAACAGGGGCGCGGCATCCACGGACGGCAAAGGGCTTGCCGTCATCATCACCGCATCAGGCGCAGATCGCGCTGTGACCGTGAACGCCTCATGGAACTGGTTGACGGGAGAACCTGGAACCATTTCAAGCGGTGACTCCGGAATGTTGTCCTTGGAAGTTTGGGGCACGGCTGAAACCGACGTATACGCCGCATGGAAGTTGATTAGCTAAACGTCATGGTTTTCAAATACACACACCCCGGCTTTCTGGGAGGCGTAGCAGGGACGATCAGTTCAACATCCTGCATTCCGGACATGACCGGATACACCACGCCCAGCGGAGAGGTGCAAGACAATGGCAACGTCACGCACCCCGCATGGCAGGCATTTGACCGGGACGACGCCACACACACGGAAAACCAATTCAGCATCAACGAAACCTCGTTGCGTTACGAATTCACCACCGGCCAGACCGCCGTTGGCTGGTCGGTGACAGTGGGCAGCGTGCCATGTGATGCACACTGCACATTGCTGGGAAGCAACGACGGAATAAGGCACAGCGCAACGCAACTAGATTCACAATATGGCCGCACATGGGTGGACGGAACCAAACAAACCTTCTACTTCCCCAACGGGACGGATTACACATTCTTTCACTTCTATTTCACATCATCCGGAGCGTACGGAACCAATAACCCGCAAATCAAGAGCATCGAACTTTTCTGCGAGACATGAGCCGGCCAGAATACATTCTGGCGGACACCGCCAAGCGCACCGCGCGAAAGGCATGGCAACCGGCAACCGGGGAAAACCTCCGATGCTTCCCTGTCAAGGATGCCAAACACCGCCAGCGCATAGTCGCCGAACTTGAAAGCAAGGGCTACAAGTTTGCCTGGCCCAAATCCGTAAAACATCGCCTGCCCGCGCCACGCCTCGCCGCGGTGACGTGTTTCTATAACCCCGCCGGATTCCACACCCTGCGCGCAAATTACGATCAATTCGCAGAGCAATTTGAGGCGGACACCGCGCCGCCTTTGTTCACCGTGGAGATTGCACTATCAGGGCAAGACTTCAGCATTCCAGCCGGCGATCGTGTGTTGCAGCTCCGCGCCAAACATCCGCTTTGGTTCAAAGAAAACGCGATCAATATTGCCGCCACCCGGCACGACTTCATTCCGGACGAATTCACCGCCATCGCGTGGCTGGACTGCGATCTGATCTTTGAAAATCCAGACTGGCATGTCATCGCCGCCGAAAAGCTGCGCGACGTGCCGGCGGTTCAATGCTTCCGAACAATCACACACCTGGACAGAAACGGTGAACCGCAACAAACCCGCAAGGGCGTGGTCGCGCACCTCGCCGAGCTGGATCACATGCCCGAGGCATATGGCGATCACCCGCCAGGCGGAGCATGGGCGGCGCACCGTGAATTCTTCGAACGCTTCCGGCTATATGAAGGGAATGTAAACGGCGGCGGAGACGCCATGGTACATTCGGCAATGATGCAGAACATGGAGCCGGGTTATCTCCGGCTGTTTCAAAACGAACTACTTGAAAGCCACTTTCAAAAATGGGCCGGACCTGTGGCGCGGCACGTCCGCGGCCAGGTGGATTTCGTACCCGGACACATCCGCCACCTTTGGCACGGGGACAAGGTGAACCGCCAATACAAGGAGCGGTGCGAACTGTTAGCCGACTTCAATCCGGAAACGGACATTCACCACAACGAGAAAACGAACCTTTTGGAGTGGGCGACTGACAGACCGGAGATGCACCGCCGGCACGTTGAGTATTTCGAAAAACGCAAAGAGGACGGTTGAAGATATGCACAAGGAGATACTATTTGACCTGCTCCACGACAAGTTGAGCATCACCGCGCTGGGAATCATTTCCGCGGTAAACATCAACCCCAAGGATTTGCTCGCGTCGAACACTTGGGAGGCGCGCATGTTTACCGATGTTCTCCTTTTGTTTGCCGCGGCGTCGATCGGCGTCCGGATCTGGCGGCGTTGGATCGCGGGGCGCATGGAGTCAATCGAGCTGCACCGCAAGGAACTGGAGTTAAAGGAAGAGGAAATCGCCCACGAAGCGGTCAAGCGACACGCGGCCAAAGTAAAGGCTTTAGAGGACGAGGGGAACACAACCCGAATTGAAAAAAAAATCTGAATCTAGCCTTATCGAAATGCGACACGCTGCGCAAGCAGCACAACCAGAAACACGGAACACCGAAGGAAAGCACACCATGAAAAAAAGACTCATTGCCACCATTGCCGCGCTTGTGTTCACCGGATGCAGCTTCAACGAATATGACCAAGGCGCCGGCATCCGCGCCAACTGGCCGGAGCGCGCCGAAACCGGGAAAGCCAAGGACGAGCCGCACGGCGCGCACGTTGTTTACAAGTTTGACAAACAAACGGGCAACGTCACCGAAATTGACGTGAGCATTACGAACGCGACAGACATTGCGCTGGTTGATGAATCCTTGCTCAAAAGCCGATCAGCGGTGAGCAAGACGGCGATCGGCGCGGCGGGATCGCGAAAGGGAATGCTGGACAACAACACGCAAGTTGAAGGCAAGGCGGAAACCGAGAGCAAGCTAACTGACGCGCTCAACGAGTTGAACGGCATCATTCGCGACCTAAAGGCGCCCGCGACCAAACCGACCACCGATTGACCATGGCGGCAACGGCCTACCAGCTTCGCAAATGGCGAGCCGCCGTGCTGGACCGTGACGGTTCCCGGTGCCAAATGTGTGCGGTGAAGCCGGGACGGCGTCGCCTGAACGCGCATCACATTTTCCCAAAGTCAATCTATCCCGCGTTGGCTTGCGAGATCGCAAACGGAATCACGCTTTGCGCCAGGTGCCACCGCGGATGCGTCCACGCGGAAAACACGTTTGATTTAAGCAACTGGCCGCGGTTTGTGCCGATGTTCGTCGCCATCACCAACCCAACCTTTCCGCTTCCGGAGATATGAACCCGACGCGCGCTATATTGGTTCACGGTTTCAACGTGAGCGACGGCGGAGCAGGCACCATAGATCGGCTTGCGCCCTACGTCCGCGCAAGGAGCATTCAACCCGTGGGATTCGATTACGGCTGGACGGGATTGCTAGGCGTCCGCTTTGCCACCTGGAAGCGCGCCCGAGAGCTGGCGGCAATGTCGCGTTTCGGAGATGCGGCGATCGGGCACAGCAACGGGTGCAACCTGATCATTGAGGCGGCATGGAGGGGAGCGCAATTCCGCCGCGTGGTATTCATCAACCCGGCGCTGGATTCGGACGCGCCCTTACCGCCAAGCATACAAAGCGCGCACGTCTGGCACAGCCCGAGTGATTTACCAGTCAGGTTTGCAAAGTTTCTTTGGTTCCATCCGTGGGGCGATATGGGAGCCAAGGGCTTCACCGGAGACGATCCGCGATACATCAACCACGACAAGGAAAACGATTACGCGAAACGGAGCCGATCCCATTCAGACGTATTCGGCGAACCATTACTGGACTACTTCGCGCCAATGATCGTGGACGGCGTAAGCCCATAAAAAAGCCCGACCGCCTAGGGGAGACGATCGGGCCGTTGCGGCGCGTGGGCAATTCAGTTTGTAGCCAGGTCACACGGGCGGGGAAACCAAACCTCGTTGAACTCAACCATCACGACATCCTCTTCATCGCGTCCGTGAACGTGCGCGCCCTTGCAAGCGGCAAGAAATCGAAGTTCCGTCATACGTTGTTCATACTCGTTCGCAAGGCCGAGCAAATAGCCAGGCGACTCAGTCCCGTAAAGAGATTGCATTTCCGTGGTGACGATCCGCACCGGATTTGATGGAGGGGCCTTTTTCTTCCTTTTCGTTTTCATGTGTCGATCAACAAAAAAGGCGACGCCATCCGCCGTTAGACCGGGCCACAAATAGCCCCGACAGACAACGCCGCCAAAATGTTGATGGGTGTTCATTTGTGTATTTGAGGCGGGGTCTAAACCGCTGGGAGTTCGATAAGGCCACAAACGCCCCGAGGCGTCAACTCCCTTCCGATTCCTCCGCCTGGTGCCATTCACCGCTTTCGTCCTGAT
>JAAOEI010000266.1_pt1 | contig 21025 bp, 24 predicted proteins | sample 7059261 | NCBI WGS metagenome assembly JAAOEI01 (sample SAMN14008812, study PRJNA610033) | viral metagenome | isolation source: viral particles filtered from seawater | place: China: Hangzhou Bay, Yangshan Deep Water Harbour | collected 2017-10-31 | reverse complement strand
TTCTCCAGCGCCGCCAGCCGATTTTGCACGTCCGCCATCGTGGTCTCCAGGCGCGCCAGCCGCTCCCCATCTGAGCCGCTCCCAGCGGAAGCCGGCGCAGCCCCGGCGCGCCCTCGCAACCGCTCCCACGCCAGCAGAAGCCCGAACATCCCCGCGCCTCCCCCAGCACCGGTGAGCCCAGACAGGAAATCCATGCCGCTGGCGGGCTCCTCTGCACCGAGCGCCACCCCAGACCCCAGCAGCACGGTAACCAGCGCCAGCGCCAGCACGACCGACATCACGCACCCCCCACAAACGACAACGCCCATCCACCGGCAAGCACCGCCGCTGCGCCTCCGGCCATGCTCAGCCCGATCCGTACTCCCGGCCGCTGCATCACAGGCACCGGCGCGCGCTCAAGCTCCAGATGCTGCTCCAGGTCTGCGATCCGCTTCTCGGCTGCGGTCATCCTGACGTCGTAGATCGCCCGCACCGTCCGCGAGTCGTCCGCCAGCTCCTCAAGGTGAGACCACACCACCAGCGGCAACACCACGCCCTCACAGTCCAGCACGTGTCCAGGACGGGCCGCTTGCTCTACGCACTGCCCCGCAGCGATGGCCGCCTCGACCTCGGCTGCAGCCTGCGACGGCCTCGGCGGTAGGCCCTCAGCGTAGACGGGGGGGCACCACACCGCGAGCAGCGCCAGCACACACGAGACCGCCCACCACAGAATCGCGTCGCGGATGCGCATCACCGGTTCCCCCTGCGTAGCCGCGCAAGGTCCGCCGCGCTCTGCGGGTCGGTGGCCGCTTCCTCAATCACCGCTGCATCGCGTTCCGCTTCCTCGACGATGACGGCGACGGCGGTGTCTGTCAGCCTGTCCGCTGAAGGTGCCAGCGTGGGAAGTGTCTTCGCCAGGTCGCTGCGGCGCGTTGTTCGCCCGGCCGTCCACATGCCCAGCGCCAAGGCGCCGAGCAGAGCGAGGACGGATGCGGCGAGAATCAGCAGGTGAGCGGTGGTCATGGCTTCCTCCCGCTGGCCTCTTTGGCCCCCCAATGCCGCGCGCCATGCCCAATTGCGCCGCCGGTGGCGACCGTGGCCACGCACATCCCCAGCGTCCCCAGCACGGCCGTCACGGCCTCCAAATCGTCGCCGGTGACGTCCATGAGCAGGGCGAGCAGGACTCCGGCGCCGAGCAGGAGCAGGGCCGCCAGCCCGAGTTTGGCAGTTTCGACGGTGCGGGAACTGTGCTTCTCGGTCTGCTCGCTCACAGCGCCCCCAACTCGTCGCGGGCCATCAACAGCCCGTCTGCCAGCGCGGCGCCGATCCGGGGCAGCCCCTCCGGCGTCCAGAGCGCGGCGTGTTGCGGCGTGTCGATGAATCCAGGCTCCAGGCAGATCCCGCTGATGTTGGCAGGGCCGTCGTAAATCCGGCGGATGGTGTGCCAAGCGTTTTTGGTCCAGCCGATGTCAGAGGCCCCAAGCACCTTGACTCGGGCGGCCTCGGGAAGCGCGGCCTTGAGGTGGTCTTTCAGGCACAGCGCCACCAGCGCGCCCCGGTGGCTGCGGGCGTCGTGGAAGATTGCGCCGTAGTCGCCCCGGCCGGCGTTCACGTGCGCGGCGATGTAAACGGCGGAGCCGTCGAAGCTGCGCGCGGCCTCGTTGGCCCTGGCGTGCCGATCGCTGTAATGCCCGGCGTCGATGTATAGGACGCGGACGCCGGCGGCCTCCAGGCGGCGCCGGGCGGCGAGCAAGTAGCCGGTGGTGAGATCCACCTCTCGAAGCCCGGTGGCTTGCGCCCCGGGGTCGAAGCGGTCGCCGCGGGCGCCGTGTTGACGATCGAGGATGACAAGCATCGGATCACACGTGGAAGTCGGGAGAGTCCTTGTCGATGTGGATGCCTTCGTCCGCGCCGTTGTCGATCGTCGAGCGCGGATCGTAGGTCATCAGTCTTTCATCTTGTCGAGGTGTTGGGTGCGCCCGCGGAGCTGGGCGACCGTGGCCTCCATCTCCGCGAGTCGGGCTTCAAGATCCGACACCAGCTCCGGCCGCCGGTAGACGGCGTCCAGATCATCGAGTGCCGGATCGTCAGCCATGCGTCACGAGGCTCAGAAGATGAACCAGCCCACGCCGTCGCAGACGAGGATTACGGACTGATACTGAGTATCGAGCACCTTGCTCGCTGCGCCGTCAATCAACTCCGTCCCGTTCGGGTCGATGGTGCAGCTGGACGACGCGTGAATGTTCTTGACGTGGATGCGGCGGCCGGCTTGACCGGAGGCGGCGGGGAGGTCGAGGTCGCCGTTGCTGCCACCGTTCCAGATGATCACGTCGTCATCGGCCGCGAGGGTCGTGGTTGTCGTGATCGTGCGGTACTTCAGCGCGCGCGCGTCGGTGGTCTGCTTCCCGCTCCAGTCGGCCGCAGCGGTGTAGTCCACCGCGAGCGCGGAGCCCCCGCCACCGGTCAGGCCGGCACCAGCGGCGGCGGCAGCGATCCGCAGGTTGTCGCTGCCGTCATCTTCCAGGCCCGAGCCCGCGAAGTCGGCGGGCTCGACGGACAGCGCAACGCCGCTGCCACCCTTGAGACCATTGCCAGCAGCGCCAGAGGCGATCCGCAGGTTGCCGGCCGCAGCTTCCAGGCCGGCGCCAGCGAAGTCAGCCACCTTGACGGCAAGCTCCGTGGAGACGATCTGGAGGCCCCCGCTGGCCTGGAGGTCCAGGCTCATCACGTTGCCGGTCTTGTCCAGACCGTCACCAGCGGAAATCACACCCGCCGAGGAGAACTGGACAAACGCCAGGTCATCGGTTCCCACGACATCGGCGCCCGTGTTGCTGGAGCACACCCACCCGGTATCGGCGTTGACGGTGCCCTCAGAGACGAACATGAAGGCGCCAGCAGCGTTGGAGCCGGCGGCCATGTCGTCGGAGCGGACCCAGGTAGTCGGGTCGGTGGCGGTCACCATTTTGTAGCGACCGTTTTCAGACGCGGTGCTCTGGCCAGCGAGGAGGATGAACTCGTTGTTGCCCGGGGTCACGCCGTCGATCGGCAGCGGCGAAGAGGCCGATCCGAGGTTGACGTTGCTGGTGGCGATGCACTCCACCGAGCCCTTGATGTCCAGGCCCTCAGACTGCGAGTCGACGTAGCCCTTCGTCGCGGCGTCGCCGTCGGCGGTCGGCGTTCCGAGGCCGGTGATTTTCTGGCTGTTCATCGCCAGGGCGCCGGCCTGGCCGCTCAGAGTCAGACTGGTGAAGGTCGGCGAGTCGCCGGTGCCGAGGCCCATGCTGGTTCGGGCGGTGGCGCCAGACTCATAGGCGAACGCGCCGGCGCCGGTGGCGACCAAAAACTCGCCGTCTGCCGACGGGGCGCCCAGGGTGTTGAGGTCGTCCAGCACATCACCGTGCGCCTGGACGTCCGAGCCGATGGCCACACCGAGCGAGGTCCGCGCCGTCGCGCCGCTCTCGGCAACCCAGTTAGCGCCGTCGCCGACAATGATGTTTCCATCGGTGACCGCGAGGCCAGCGATATCGGCCAGTCCAGCGTCATACGCCTGGACGTCCGAGCCGATGGCAACGCCCATTGTAGTCCGCTGGGCGCTGGCGTCGGCGTCGTCGAGGAGCGCGCGACCGGCGGCGGTCAGGTCTGCGAGCGCGCCAGCGCTGCTCCCCGTGTTGTTGAAGTAGGGGAGCTTGTCAGCGGCGGGGCTGAGAGCGGCGAGGGACTTCAGGGCGTCCTGAAGCGGAGTTCCGTGAGACATGGGGCAACCTCTGCACTGTGGCAGTAATAGTGAGCGCAGGGGAAGCGCCCACAGTCTACCCGAGCAAGAAGGAAGGGCCAACCCCTCCACTCGGAAAGGTTGGCCCGGTGGGCAGGGGCAGGGCCCCTGGCTTCCCCCACTCGTTAAAACACCAGCCACACCGACCCGGCCGAGTGTGGCCGGAAGATGCCGCTCGCGTACTGGTCGCCGATGGCCGAATAGGTGCCCGACCCGGCAATGGTCTCCGCGCCGTATGCGTCGAGGGTGACAGCGTTGCTGGTGTTGTCCGACTTGGAGACCCACAGGTCTCCGTTAGCGCTGGCGACCGCGAGCAGGTTTACCGTGATCGGCCCGTCCGTGCAGTCACACACCAGCGTCTCGTCGGTCGCGAGCTGCGTATACGGGCTATCGGCATTAGTGATGGTCTTTACCGCCGCTGGTGACCCGCCACCGCCCGCCGTCGGCGCGGACCGGCTCCATTCCAGCTCCGTCGTCCCGAGCTGGTACCCCCCAACCGGAAAATCGGTCAGCAGTCTCCACGTCGTGTCCTTGTCGTTGGTCCCCCGCGCGACCTTGACCTCTACCCCGTCGTAGAACTGCGACCCGCTGCCCAGCTTGGGGTGCGGCGTCATCTGGTTGCCAGGACCGTTCCAGATCCAAGGCCTGTTCTGCGTCTGGTCGGTCTGCCGGGGCAGCATCACCTTGGCGCCCACCGTCAGCGTCAGGCCGTCCCACACCGCGGCGTTGGCGGCGGGGGCGCTGCTGATGTCGACGTTGCCCTGAGCAGCGCATCGGGCGCGGAGTTCGACGCGCTCTGCTGTGGGCGGAGGGCTGGAGAGGCGGGCCACAGGCTCAGTCCTCCAAGATGATGGTGACTGTGCCGGAGGTTGAGGCACGGGCCACGAAGAAGGACGCCGAGGCGCCCAGGGGGTGCGCGCGCCGCACGGTGGAGTCAATGGAACCGTCGGCGGGGATCACCACCCGGTGAGTCCCCACCGCGCCGCCGTCGGCGGGTGCCTCAGCGCTGGCCGGGTCGCCGTTGGAGTCGAAGGCCAGTCGGCCCGCCTCACCCTCGGGGAGCACCGTTACCGTGCGGCACCGGGTGGGCCGGATGAACTCCTGCCACGTAGTGCCAATGGCCGTGGCGGTGTAGACCCACGGGTAGGAGTTGACGGCTGAGAGGTCGATGGCTGCCATGATGGGCTCCTATGCGCGGTTATCGCGAACGGGGTCTTCAAGGATGAGCAGAACGAACCGCCAGTGCGTCCCCAGCCACTCTTTGCTAGAGACCTCGGCGATCTGGTCGGTGTAATAAAGATCGCTGTCGGTGATGGCGACGAGCTGCCCAGCTGTGAGCCAACCCCACGACGGGTCGGCCTCATAGGGGATGGTAAGCATCACAGAGGACCGCTCGCGAACACGGCGGCGGAGGATTGCTGCCGCGGTGGCGGCATCAAACACCAGCGAGAGAGAAAGCACCTCGCGGCGAACACCGACCCAAGCATGACCCACCCGGGAGTGGGCGGTGGTGGTCCGGGAGGCGTCCGAGGTCTTGATCGTTCCGGCCGCTGTCAGCGTCTGAGCGAACTCACCAGATGATGAGCGCGGGACGTACTCAACCGTTACCTCGGTGGCGAGGTCGGAAAAGTCCGTCTCCACCTGGACTGGCCCGACCCGCCGAAAGTCGGGGCCTTCGGTCACCGCCACAGCTTGCGGGGGTGACGCTCGCCCCGTGTCATGGAGTATCGGGTACAGGCCTCGTGAACCCCGCCGGATGCTCACAGGAAGGATCTCCACCAGCTGGCGGACCCACTCCCAGGGAGAGACCTCGGGGTCATCTATGTAGGTGTCAACCTTCAACGCGTTCAGCGCCGGCGCGGCAGCAGCAAACGCGGCGTGATCGATGGGCATGGAGGATCGAGACAGGGCCCACCGGAGAACATCGCCTGCACCGCGAAGTGCAAGGCCGGGCCGGTACGGGTTGGTAAGCCCTGGCTGGGAGGCGCCAGCATTGACGCCCCACGCGACCAAGAATGAACTGGCCGTCCTGATTTCTGCCGCTGCGCCGGTGATGTCGGCGGTCGCTACCGGCTGATCGAGGTTGTCTTTGGCGTTGGTTACCGTCGCGGTGTACCCGGCGCCATCGCCGTATACGGTGACTTGTGTAGCCTTGACATGATGGCCGGCAATCACCACGGTTTCGGCGCCGTTGGGTGTCCCGAGGGGCGTATCGTCCCACACCACCACGTAGGCTGGCGTGAATCCGTGAAGCCGCTGAGTCGAACCCTCGTACCACTCGCCAGGGCTGCCAATAACAATGGGGTACGGCTGGCCGTAGTTGTCTACGACCTCATCGTCGGTATCGCTCCAAGTCGACGCCGACACGCGCTGAGAGCCCGCGATGAACCGCGCCACGTCCTCGGTGGCGCTGCCTACGATAGTGAATGATGCCCACCCCACGTCGCGCTGGGGCGCAGCGTACTGCGGTTGGGCAACGTCACCAGACAGGTGCACCACGCGGCCCTCATACGCCACCAGCACCGCGCCGTTGCGGACGGCGACGGTTGACAGCTCGGCGCGGCTGCCGTGAAGCCGGTGCCCGTTTCGGTGCAGCTGTGCCACGTCGACGGGGAACACCACCTCAAGAGTCACCTCGGAGATAGCGGCGTTCACCGTGAGCCGGTCGACGGTCTCTTCAAAGTCAATCTCGCCAAGCGCGCCCTCAAAGCTAATGTCGCCATCATCAGAAGAGAGCGTCACCGGGTAGGTGCTCCACCGGTGCACGCGGCCAGCATACGTCACCTCAAGGAGCCAGACCAGGGACGCCCCAATCAAGTCAGATCGGCGGTGGACGCTCACACCATTTCCCGGATGACAACCTGAGCCACGCGCCACATCTCGCCAGCCGTGGGCGAGTTCTCTTCACCGAGGATGCTCTCAAGGCGGATGCGCGGGTCGAGTGCGCCGGCCACAAACTGATGACGGCGGTTTAGCATCAGATCGTCAACACCGCCCGTTGCGCGGCCCACCGATGGTAGGTACACAACCGCCGGGTTCTTTGGCGCACCGTCCCGATGTAGGCTGGCGAGAAGCCCAGCGAGCTGCAGCGGTGTGGAGCGCGCCAAGGCCACCGCCTCAGCGTTGGCGGTAGTGCTGGCCGTCACGTAGTCCGGAGATGCTGTATCGCTCCATACCTCGGTGGTGTCAACACCCTGGGTCCAAGCAAACTCTACCGTTCGATACGGTGGGCTGATGAACCGTGAGCGGGCCACATCGTCAAGCGAGCGGGAGGCCCCCACGCCGGCCTGGGTCTCAATGACCCGCCCACGGCTGTACTGATGACCAAAATATTCAACCCAACCAACGATGAGGTTTCCGATCTCAAAGTACCCATCCGGGTTGCTCTGGGAGTCGATGACCAGCCGATAGCCGGCATACTCAACACCGAGGAGGTTCACGATGACCGTGAAGTTCTTTGGCACCACTTTTAAGGTGAAACTCGACGCCGGGTCGCCTATCGTAGCCCCATCGAGAATGATGGTTGCGTGCTTCCCGTTGTACGTAGGAGCCCCGCCGATCCCGCCTGTGTTGGTCTTGATGCGCCGGTAGGTAGTGCCGGCCATGTCCACATAGCCACCCTCAAACTCGCCGGGGTGAAAGTACGGCCCTGTTCCGCCCAACCCGCCACCGACAGACAGGGAGCCACCTTCGCGCAACCACTGGCCCGACGTCCAAGACAGACCCGACGAGGCGTCGAAGGTTGACAGCGTCACCCATCCCGTGCCAACCAGGTAGCCCTCCACCTTTCCAGTTCGGAAGTTGGCGCCAAGCACCGTCACGCCGATGGTGTCATTCCCGGGGAACGAAGCATCAAAGATGCCGTGCCCATAGTCCAACTCAAAGGCTATTTGTTGCTGATTTGTGTTGGTCGAACGCCACCTCACGCGAGGGGTTGGGCTCTCCGCCGTGAGAACCCGTTCCACGGGGAACCCGGAGCGGGCGTCGAAGTGGTAGAGGTCGCCGACGAAAGCGGGGCCAGAAACAGCCGTGACAGACGCCCCGCCGTCCACCCAGACGGATCTCCCTTGGCCAGCGTAATACGCGGGCATCAAGTCGTCTGGGTTTGTGAATCCGTCATGCAATCCCGGCCCCACTTCGCCGGCTGAAATTGAGTGCCACTCATACCAGTACACGTCAGCAGACGATGATCCCGTTGTGACTACTCCCCAACGGATGAGTGCAGTACCTGCGCCGCCGTCAGAGAGCGCGCCCGCTGGGCCCGTGGTCCACTCGCGATCTGCGTTCTGAGAACGAGCTCGGTACCAGGTTGCAACCTTGGCTTGCCCGATCGCAATGATGATGTCAATCGCGCCAGTGATGGCAACGGGCGAGCCCACGTCAGCGGCGGACACCTTGTCATGGACAGTAAACCCGGCCGCATCGAACCGGACAGCAACGTCATAGCTGTTGCTCGCGTCTGCGAGCGTGGCCCGGATGTTGATCCGGTCCGTGGTGTCGTCGCCGCCGCTGTTGACCTGCAAGGAGTGGCGCAGGATCATCCCCTCGGCCACCGTCGCGGTGGGAGTCAGGTCGTACCGGCGCGACTCAGCGGCGGCACACACTAATTCAAGTCGAGCGCGGGAGAGCTGCTCTGTGGTGGGCGTCCCTGACCCTGCCCAGACGGTGTTACCTGGAAGGTCCCAGGGGAGCCCGGTCTGGTCCCACCCGGCGCGGTCCGTGTTTCCTCGGGAGTCCCGGATACCTGGCATGGTCACCTGAGACGACCCGCCCAAATAGATCGCGTTCAGCGTGTCATCTTCGGTTCCCGGGCTTGCTGCGTGATTGCAAAGCACCACCACGCGGCCCTCCGAATGCGTCGCCGTAAAGTTCTTCGGGTAGGTCCCAGTGCTGGTCGGCACGGTGGCAGGATCCAGTCGGTACCAAATGCCGCCGCCCGTCGGTCCGCCGAACCCCTGCGAACCCATCGACTCCCACGTCTCACCGAGATCGTGCGAACGCATAATGTCGCAATGGTTCATGGTGTTGCCGTTGGCCTGCGTGATCCGCGTCAAGATGTAGATCGCCCCCGTGGAGTCGACCATCGCGGCACCGTCGCCGTCGGTGAGGTACTTCGTAGTACCATCGAACGTCCCGAACTTAACGTCCGCGGTGTTGGCCTCCACATCCGCCACGCTGGACAAAAGCGTGTAGGCGTCCGGAAGCACGCGCAGGTAGCGCCGATTCGCGGTGGTGTTCCCGGTGTAGACGACTAAAAACGAAGTACCGTTCTCCAGCACCGAGCCGAAGGCGAAGAGGTGCGAAGCAGCGCCAGCTTCGACGAAATCGAACCGGCCGCCCAGCGAATCGGACGCGTATTGTAGATAGGTATCTCTCCAGGTCCGCCCGGTGTCGTTGCTGATGGCGTCAACAATGAGCAGCACCTGCCCGTCAAGGTGCGCCATTCGCAAGCGGCGCAGGGAGTACCCGGAGGCGCCTACGCTGTTGTCGATCGCGGTACGGAGCGCACCCGTGCTAATGAGGGTCCAGGTCACGCCCTTGTCAGTGGAGCGCCAAATGCGGATGTTATCCTCTGACTGCGAGGTGTCGGCGTACCGGGCAGCCAAAAGCAGTTCATCACCAGGGAGGACGCAAAGACACGGCAAGTAGTCATCCTTCGCCGTCGTGTCTGAGCGGATGGTGACTTTGCCGCCCCACGACCCACCAGGTGCGCGGGTCGCCACGCGGAGTCGCTGGTTGGATACAGCTACGTCCTCGTAGGCTACAACCACTGTGCCATCAGACAGCGTGACACAGTGCGGATCCTTGGTGGAGGACACTGCGGTTCCGACGTCCACCCATTCGACCGCCTCCCAGCCGGTGATGATGGCGGGCACGTCACGCCCCCGCCATTCGGTGTCGCTGTCTGCGGCCTCCTTCCAGATGAATCCCCCTTCTCCGGGCCCCGGGTGCCCCGGCTCGTGGGTCTGGATGCGAAGCGATGCAGCGGCTGCCATAGTGCCGGAGGGCTGCAGCACCAGTCGAGTATCGGCGCTCTGAGCCTCCACCGCGCCGGGCTGCGGGTCCGCCTCGGTGTAGCTGCTCTGAGCTTCCCAAATCTCCGTAATCCGGGGGTCATGCACCAAGAGACCGCGAAGCGTGGTTCCTGAAACGTCTGAGCCCATTACTCGCGCCTCCTGCCCGTCCGGACGCCCCGGCCTATGGCCTTGGTGAGCGAGCCACCGCGCTTCGCGTCGATGGCGACGAACCGATCAAAGTTGCGCCATGGCGCAGGCACCACAATCATCTCATTCGCAGGCGGCTCCCCACGGTTCATGCGCTCTACACCCTCGCGGCCAAGTCGCGAGACAGCGGAGCGATTGAGGATCGCCTCACCGGGGAGAGCTCGCACAGGGACCTGGTCAGGCGCCACCGAGCGCCCCCCGCCGGCTCCCGAGTCGATGATGCCTCCAACGTCGAAGGTTGGCTGCTGAGAAGCGATGGCTGCGATCTGGGCGCCGGTCCTTATTCCGGCAGCGATGGTCAAGGCCATGGCGGCGATCGGGTTTGCTGCGTGCTTTGACCAAACGTCACTGATGGCCAGGGCGGCATTGATGGTCGCCTGAGCCAAGGCGGCAGTCTTCGCCAGACGGAACGATCGGCGGGCAGCGTCTTCGTTGGAGTCGGCTTGGATGTCCGCCGCCGTCTGCGCTGCCGTTCCGATCGCCCCAAACATATCCCCGAACGCGCGACCCTGAACCATGGTCTGTTGCATCCGCTCTTGGTGGGCGATTTCTTCAAGTTGGATCCGGGCACGGATTCCGGCCTGGTGTATGGCTTCGTTCTGCTGCCGAAGTTCGGCAAGCTGCTCCTCGCGCTGGATGGTCAGCTCAGCGGCGCGGGATTCGATCTCGGCGCGCTCAACCCCGGCCTCCGCGAGTTGATCCAATACGGCGAGCTGCGCGGCGTACTCGGCTTCGACAGCGGCCTCACGCTCCACCAGCGCGGTCGCTGCTACGCCAAGGTTGCGGAGTAGGGCCTCCTCGCGCTGCATGGCCTGGATGCGGGCAGCGGCGGCGCTGTCGTAGGTGGCCTGCGAGCGCAGGATGGCGACCTCCTGATCATTCAGCGCAGAACGCACCGACGCAAGGGAGTCGCTCTGCGCGCTGGCGGCCTCGCGCGCCGCAATCGCGAGTTGGTTCTCAGCGGACTGCTGCGCTTGGAGCTGCGCGATCAGCTTGGCTCGCTCACTGCCCTGCCGGGCGACCTCGTCCGCCTCCCTTGCTGCTGCCGTGGTCGCTGCGTCGGTCGCCTCGATGTTCTCGATCTGCACCGCGATCAGATCACCCATGTCCTTGATCGCTTGTGCGCGCTGGCCCTCCAGCTTCTCCAGTTCGCGCTGCTCCTTCTTGTGGGTGGCGGCACGCGACTTGGCGGACGCCACCAGTTGCTGGGAGCTCTGCGCCGTCCTGCCGGCGATCATGTCGCCGCTGTCAGCGGCTGCAGCCGCAGCAGCTGCTGCCGATTCGTAAGACTGTTTCGACTTATCGACGGCGAGTTGTTGCGCGGTGATCTGCTCCGTTAGCTCTTGGAGTCGCGGGCTGGCCTCGATCAGCGCAGCGCGGCGAACGGCCATGATCTCCCGCTCTTTTTCGCCGACCTTCCCCAGCGTGACAAGCAGGTCCTCTCGTGCGCTCCGGATCTTCTCCACCATCTCCCGGTGCGCCCCGGTGGCCGAAGCGATGGCCTCGGTGTTCTTCTTGAGGCGCTCCGTGCGTTCGGACCAGATTTTGTACGCGGTCCCCGCTGCCGCGGCAGCGAGACCCATCGCGCCCAGCACCGGCAGCGCTGCACGACCCATCCGGATCATGCCCTCGATGCCGGCGCCCATCTCGGCGACCACGATCGCGGCGTTTTCCAGTTCCGGGACGAACAAGCCGACCGCGCCCCCAACTCCCTTGATCGCCGAGTCGGCGTCTCCTGCCGCTTCCTCCACGTCGCGCAAGCTACTGGCCGCGCCCTGACCACTCTTCTTTAGTCGATCGTTGGCTGCCTTGGCTGCCTTCTCGGCCTTCTGCGTCTGCCGCTCCACAGCAATCAGGAGACGCTGCATCTCCTTATCGGCCATGTTCGGAATCTTGCCCAGCTCGCGCCGGAGCTTGGAGAGGTCAGCGCCAATGGTGACAACGGATTCAGCCATCGACCACCTCTGAGATTCGCTTGGCGAGGAGCGCGGGGAGTTCCTTCCGGGCCTGCTTGCGCTCCTCCTTCATCGGGTTGCGGACGTGCCAGGTCAGGACATGCCTGTAACGCCGGCCACCGGACCATGCGCGGTCACCTGCTCGACGGCTACGGATGAACTTGACATAGCGGATGGCGTTGAGGAGCGTGGCCTCCACCACCATCGAGCCAGGATGCACGCGAAGGGTCTGCTTCCAGGCCCTCAAAGACCGCCCCGACTTGACGGGCCAGTTGCGCTGTATTTCGTTCTTTATGACGCGGTTAGTGGCCTCCTCAAGTCGGCCGGCCACCGGGCCAAGCATCTCGCGCAACTCGCGCTCCAGACCGTCAGCAAGCGGCCCAGTAAGCGTGATGGCGCTCTTGCCCTTGCCAACGGTGAGCGCCATCAGGTGACCCCATCAAGCCCGGCGAACCAGTCCCGGCCGGCGGCGGTCCCCTTCCAATTTTTTGAGCGGTCAGCGGTCGCCATACGCGAGTCGCGGCGCGGACGACGCGGGGCCTTGCCCTCCTCGTGCAGCTCGCCTCGGACCATCGCATACGCCATGACGTCTATCTGTTCTCGTCGGCTCAGCCGGTGAAACCAGCGGGGGTGGTCTCCGTAGAGGAGGGAAAGGTGGATGGCGATGAGGTCGCCGGCTCCTCGCCGGCTTCGGAGAAATCCGCGCGGTCCGTGGCCTCCTGCACCGTCGGGTAGATGTCCGCCGACGCTGCCAGGAACACATCGACTGCCGCCTTGAATACCTCCTTATGGGCGCACCCTGCATCGCGAAGCGAGACATAAACCCGGCGACCGTAGGCCATCAGGTCCGAGGGCTTGCCGCTGTACCCTGGGCGGGGCTGCAGCGTGTTGGGCAGGGAGAGACCCAGGGCTGCAAAGTAGATGTACTGGCGGGTGGCAAGACCGTCCTCCGCATGGTCGCTGTTCGCGGCCACCACGTCGGCGCGGTGATCGAAGGGGAGCGGGGAGAGCTTGACGAGCCGTCCGCCCAGGGTCGCGGTCTTTTCCATGATGGGGGCCTCCGTCATGGTGAGAATCAGGTCGCGGTGATGCTGCCATACACCGTGCCCGAGATGGAGAACGTGTTGGAGGGCGAGCCCTCGGAGATGTCGATGGTCAGGACGCAATCATCCAGGGTCAAAGTGTGGTCCGCCGCATCGCCGTGGTCGGTACCCTCGATGGTCCAAGTGAGTTTCAGCGCCCAGACGTCCGCGTTCGCGCCGAGGGTCGAGACACCGGAGGCGAACGCTCCGGTCTTATTCACCGCGTCGAACAGCGTTTTCTCGGTGCCGTCGGACAGGTCGGTAAAGTTCGCAGTAAACGTGAAGGTCGCCGGCTCAAAGTTGGTCTTCCGTACCGCGTGGAAAGACCCTCGGTCAAGAATCATCTCCACCGCGGTCTGACTCTGGCGGAAGCCCGAGCCGGAGAAGTCGCCCGCCTCGTACTGGACGGTAACCGCGATCGGGACGCCCGTTGCATCCTCGATGAGCAAGGTTCCGTCGCGGAAGTTCTTGGGAACGCTGGAGATGGCCATTAGGGCCTCCTACTGTAGGGCGAGGTGATGTTGGATGCGGAACAGGGTTTCGACAAAGAACCATTCACCGTTGACGAACTCGGGACGGCGCATCTCAGTCAGTTCAAGGTTGATGTCCGTCAGAGCAATCCCAAAGACCGCCTTAATGACCTCACCCTGACCGTCAAGCGCTTCATCCCCGGACGTGATCCGGTCCTTGGGGCGGAGCTTGTAGGTAGAGCGGACGCCCACAGTGGTTGCCACATAGGCGCCCTCAGACAAGCGCTGGCGGCCACCGATGGGCGTCGTCTCCAAAATACCCACCGCAAACGACTTGTGCGCGAAGCTGTTGGGGTCTTCGCCTACCGTGTCATAGTCGTGAACGCTTTCGGCGTACCCCGAAATGGCATCAATGGCGGTAGCCACCCGCTGCCGGATGGCAGAGCGACTCAGGACAGCCATGTGGAGCCCCGGTCATTGAGCCACACCGAACCGACCGCAGAGCGGCGGCGGTGGCGGTCGTCGGCGCGCCCGTCGTCGCCATCATCGTACAGGAACCGCAAATCTCGCCAAGCGTCCATAGCAGCGGCGCGGTAGTGGTCCGCGAGCGTCGCCCACTTGCCATCTTCTCGCCCGGTGGTCGAGAAGTGACGCCAAATGAGCTCCAGCGTCAAGGCCAGATGGACATCGCGCAGCGCGGTGGGCGAGATGATGAGGTTCGGCCGGTTGCCCTTGGCAATCAGCTTGAGCTGGAGGCTAATCCAGGCCTCATCCAGGTAAACCTGATGCGTCTCACCCGCGGCGACCAGTGACCCGGTGACACCGGGCTCAAGATCGGGATGGCGGCGGTACAGGTCTTCCGCAGTTACCACCGGGTAGAGCGAGCGTCGAACCAGAGACGCATCATTCCTGAATGTGTGAACCACACCGTCAGGCATGGTAAGCGCCCACTCAACGCGCCACCCCTCGCCAAAGTCTTCGCCGCTGGTCGAGGCGTCAAGAACGGCGTACTCGGCGACGCTCGCGGTGATGGTCACCGACTGAGCGTTGACGATGGACGGCGAGTCGAAGGAGTCCGAGGCGTTCCACACTGACACCGTTCCGGCCGACGGGGCCACGAGCGCACCATCCCGGCGAACCGGGCATTTTATGGTGTTGTCGCGGCCACGCTCCAACTCCTCGGGGAGTTCGAGCCTTGCGGCGTAGATGGTATCAGCGGTCGCCATTATGCAGTCTGGCCTTTAATGGCGACCCACGCCCCGGCGATACGCATATAGAGCGAGTCATCGCCATCAGTGCCGTCGGTGCGGAGGTAGATCGAGCCATCGTTCTCGGTGGCCGACGGAACACCAGAACCAGAGGTCACGGTGGGGCTGGTGGAGACGTCCTGCTCATTGGCGGACGTCCAGATCACGAGCTTGCGGAAGGCCCACCCAGCGGCGGTGCGAATGCGGAGAGGTCCAGCGGCCATGGTGTCTGCTCCCTACCCTTGCGGGCTACCAGGGTCGGCGACGACGACCCTGGCGAGGTTGTCTCGCTACCGCCCGTGCTTGCGGTCGGTGCGGATGGCGGAATCCCGGGCGAGATCCCGGGCGGTGTTGTGGTCGATGGGTCTTCCACCGCTGGCGTAGGCGTCCCTGCGGGACTGCTCCAGAATCCGGTGGGTCAAGCGGTCGATGGCCTCGCGACCGTTGCGGTGCTCAGCCATGAGCCACCGCCTCGCGCATCTCCGTGAGCTTGGCCTCTTCGCGCTCAATGCGCTTGGCCTCGCGGGGAATGTGCGCCTGGTCCGCGCGCCGCTCGGAGCGGTTGCGCTGGCGGTCCATGATGGCCTCCAGAATCTCCGGTTCGGGCGGAGCGATGAGGCCCGAGGTCACCAGCTTGAGGCGAAAAGCGCGATACGCCTCGTGGTCCGTCTTGATGACGGTGGTGCGGCCCAGGTTTTTGGGGGTGTCGAACTTGAGCAGGTGAACCCACCCACGAGCACCCCTGACCTTGTGGACGTATCCACCGTCGAAGGTGTCGGGAATGATGGTCTTGCCTTGACGCTGCGCCTGAGCGATGGCGAGCGACGCATCGGGCGGGCCACCCTTGCGGCCCTGCCTGACGGCGTTGACACCGGGGGCGAGCTTGAGCCGCTTGAGCCGGGGCAGCCAGTACCGCTTGCCGTCCACCTCGCCGACCTCCCAAGAAGAAGGATGATGCGTGAGGTAGAAGAACGGGCAGGGCTTGAGGTTGAACGCCGGGGCGGCGCCGGCAGCGCTGGCCGACACCATTTGGAGCGGCGGGGCAGCGGGCTGCGCCTTGGTCAGGTTCTTGGCCATGTGTGTCCCTCTCAGGCCGGGGTTGCCCGGGGGCCGGGGACACGATCGGCATCCCCGGGGCCCCGGTAAAGAATCACGCGTCGGTGACGATTCCGACGCCTCGCGAGTCTTCCATGATGGAAACGCCCGCGTAGCCGTGGCCGATGGTCTCGGTCGTGGCGGCGGAGCTGTCGCGCTGGAACTCGACGAGAACCGGGGCGTCGCCAAAGCGAATGACCTGGCCCTGACCGATGACCCGGGGGTTCGGAACACCGAGACAGTGACCGATGGCGCCGAGGCCCCACATCGCGCCGTGGCGGTTGCCGCCGGCCGAGTTGACCTGCGAATTGCGGTAGATGTCGACGCCAAGGTAGTTGCCGGCGTAGCCCTGGCCCTTGATCTTCAGCATCTCAGCCGAGGCGGCCTGCCACTGAAGAACACCGGATTCGGAGCGAAGCGAGTTCTGGAAGTCGGCGAGCTGACGGGCGTGCAGCATCGCGAAGAACGGGCCGGGAACGTCGGCGATCTCCAGGGTGTAGATCGCATCCATGAAGTCGTCCACGCTCATGTCGACGGTGGACGTACCCACGTCAGTACCGAAGTCATCGATGACGTCAGCGACGAGGCTGTTGAACCACTTCTCGAACGCACCCACCATCGACTGAGCGAGGCGAACGGGGTTGATGTCCGAGCCCCCAAAGCCGGTCAGCTCAGCCAAGTCGCTCTCGTCGTAGCGCAGCGCACCTCGAACTACGGCGATATCGGCGGATGCGTCGGTGAGCGCCGTGGTAGATACATCCGTGTTTTCTGCCGCAGTGGTGCTCATGGCATCGTAGCCGTCGAGGCCGGCGAACCGAACGCGCTTAGTATCGGAGCCGGTGTCGTTGACCAGGCCCATAAAGGGCACAGCGCCCGTGCGACGGATGCTCGCCATGTCGGTGAGCAGCGCGTGGATGGAGCGGTCGAGGGTCGCGGCGAGACGGAGATCCGTCTCCAGGTTCGAATGCAGGATGACAGTCATAGCGGTAGTCGCCTTTTGATTGAGATACCGCTATCTGCTGTTAACGGGCGCGACCCTGCGGGATGGCCTCACGCTATCACGAGCCATATGGCGTTGTCCACGGCATCGCGGCGGGGTTGCCACCCAAGGCCTGATCGGTCGGCGTGTTGGGGTCCAGAATCTGCTGCCAGGTCAGACCCTGAGAGGTGCCGTTGTGAGCGCCGCCCGTGGTAGCCCCGCGCCGCTGCTCGGAGGCCGGAGCCGGCGGCTCGGGCGAGGGCGGCTCATTGGAGGCCGCCGGGTCGGGCGCGCCGAATAGCTGCGCCTCGAAGCCCTTGGCGTTCTCGCGACGGCCCTCCAGCCACTTGCTGAACTCGGGGCGGTCGTCGCCCAGCTTGCCGTATTGGTAGCTGAGGTAGTCCCGGCCACTGGAATCCGTCACGCCCGCGTCGAGCATGGCGTCCGTCCATTCGGCGGACTGGCGCGCGGAGGCCAAATCAGCGTTCGCCTTGTCGAGCTGCGTCGCCAGGGTGTCCGCGGTGCTGGCCTTAGTCTGCGCCTCGCCCAGCTCTGCTTTCACCTGCCTCAGCTCTGAAACCAGCTCGGATTTCTGCTTGCCCAGCTCGCGGATTCGGTTCTTGAGTCCCGCGATCTCAGACGCGGCGCCGTTGTCTTCTGCCATCGTGTGTCCCTCACATCGGCCTGGTTGAATCGTTGACGCGGCGGATGGCATCAATCCGCAACGTCGCCTCATCCCGGGTCAACCCGGGGTTGAGCTGCATCAGAGCTTCCACGCGGTCAATCAGGCCCGCGTCGAGGAGCTCCAGAACGTGACGGCGTGCTGCGTCGCGCTCCTGCGGGGAGCGGGGCACGCCGGAATAGGTGATCTCGTACCCAGCTTCCGGGAAGCTCGTCCCCTGCGCGTTGTTGAGCACTGTCGCGATAGTCGAGATGAGCTGCAGGTCACCGCGCCGGAAGTTCGGCTCATACCGTTGCTGGGCCTCACGCTTACCGCTTTGGCTAATAGAGATGGCGTAGCCTGACCGAGGGGTTCCGCCGTCGCGCTGGATGTCGCTGGGACTAACACCGAAGTGCGTCGCCAAGCGCGCCTCATACTCCATTAAACACTCGGCCAGCTTGCCGGGGTCGGAGCCGGCCTGCCACTGACCTACCGTTGGCTGCCCCTCACCCTGCTCCACGACATCGAGCAGGAGCACCGTGGCCGGGTCGGTGACCACCGCGTTGCGCCGCGCGCCCTCGGTGTCAGTCACCGCGAGGCCTGCAGGCATACAGTTGATCGCCCACCGCTGCGGCCAGCTCGCGTCCTTGAGACAGTGGGCCCAAAACGACCACCCCACCGCAGCGGAGAGCGAGCCCTCAAACAGCTCGCGATTGTTCATCGGCGAGAACAGCCGGGGCGCGCGGTTCGCGTGGTAGAGGACGTAAGGGAGGACGGGGGCCCCTGAGCTGTCGCGGTACGGGTAGGCGTCTCCCTCCTGCATACCTTCGAGGGGTTCCCCGTCCATCCCCCGCGCGAACCAATGCGTGATGTCGCTCGCGGTATCGTCGGCGGTCTGGATGACAAACCGAGGGTTCTCCGGGTCGGCGTCCCAGATGTCCCAAGCCCAAAGCAAATCGCCGCTCGTCGGGTGGCTGCGGAGCCGTAGCTCGCGAATCATCACCGGGACGTCGGGCGCGGAGTGATGGGCGCGGCCGGTGACCATGGCGGGCGAGACGTAGCGCAACAGCGGCGGGCCCTCGCTGGCCGCCTCCACCGCCACAAGCGCGTCATTGAGCCCAATCACCGACCGCTGGACGTGGCCCATCACCTGCCAAATGCCCGCCTGCTCCAGCAGCCCCGAGCCAGACTCTACCAGGGGCGCCGCCGCGTCCGCTGCGCCCGGGTTGGTGACCGTCGGCGCGCGGTCGTACATCACAGCGAGCTGCGTGGCGACAGCGCGAAGCACGTTGCTACTCATGTCCACTGGGCCCATCGCTCGGGCACGAGTGGCTCCGAGGTGGGTCCGGATGGCTTCCTCAAGCAATGACCGCCAGTCACCGTCAAGCATCTGCTCACGCTTGCGGGTGTGCTCCCACCGCGCAGCGTCGGCAGAGTCGGGAAGGGGCATAGCTGGAATCATGGAGGGCATCACGCCACCTGAAGTATCGGGCGCGATCGAGACTGCGCCTTGCTGAAAATGTAGTCCTTGAGACTATACCGTAGCGCATCGATGATGTCCTTGAGCGGGTGGGAGGTGGTGTAATCCCACTTGTCAAGCCCCTCCAGCAGACGAGAACACCGGGAATGAACGCGGAAGTCGCCCCGGACCATCGCCTGATGGAGGAACGCGCAGCCCTCAGATACTGAACCAGGACGGTTGCCGCGCCCACTCTTGGCCCGCTTGATGCGCGGTTCAAGGCGGTTGAACGTGACACCGAGGAGTCGAGCAATATCGCCCATCATCGTCACGTTCGACTTTTGGACAAAGCGCGACCGAACGGGCTTATCACCGAAGATGCCATCGAGGTCGCGCCACGAGATGCCGTTGGCCTTGAGCATGTCCAGCACAGACGCGGCGTTCTGCTTGCTTGTGGTGGTCCCGTCGGCGGTGCGCTCGTCAAGTACATGGATGCGCTGATATCGCCGGCCGCCGGAGGTGTAGTTCTGCACCGCCACCAGCACAGCGGTCTGAGCGTATGCGCGGTCGCCGGCCCCGTAGTCGATGCCGAGGTACAGCTCCACCGACCCACCGGGGAGCACCGCGCTTTTCATGGTCGACGCGTCCCAGGCCACGAACAGCCGGCCCGATACTCGCGTCTCCCACTCCCCATCGATGACCACCGGGGCATCAGCCGGGATGGTCATCCGACGCAGCTCGGCTATCCAGTCCGCATCCATCGGCGTCCGGTGCTCGTCATCGAGGCGCAGCGGCCCATGGCTGCCCACCGGGATGAGGGCCTCCGGTGTCAGCGGCGTGTGGATGTCCTCCACCTGGCCTTGCTCCACCATCTCCCGCAGCCACGCCACCGGGCCGTTAATGGGGGTCATGCACAGCGAGATGGAGCCGCCGGTCTTGAGCACGCGCTTGTTAAGCTCCTCGTATAGCCGCGGGTGGGTCGGCTCGTCGATCAAAACGTGGTGAATCGTCGCACCGGCTAGGTTCCCGGCGCCCTGCCCGGTGGTCTTGAACCGCACAATTGAACCGTTGCGGTATTGCACCATCGGGTTCCGGCCCCGAAAGCCCACCCGCGGATCGAACTCCGTCGACGGGTCGAGCTGCGCTTTCGGGATGAGCTTCCAGAACTTTCCCATGATGGAGACTGACTGGCTCCAGCTCTGGCAAATCACCCACGACTCTGTGGGCGGCCGGGGCCTCCGCAGGTACGGGTGGGCCCCTGCGGCGGTCCAGTGGACATCAGCCAAGCCGGCGGTCGTCTTCCCGAGCGACTGGTTCCCCGCCCGGTACAGCTTGCGCCGAGAGTCGCTCTGGAGAAATCGGAGCTGGCCGGGGAGCCACCGGATGAAGGGCAGGAGCGCGTCATCCGAGCGGGACTGCACCTCTCGGGTGAGGGATAGGGCGCGGAGAAGTTCAGCCCTCATCCACCATCTCAAGGAGACGCTCACGCGCACCCTCGGGGAGACCAAGGATGGTAGACGCCAATTCACCGAGCAGATCCTCTGCTGACACCTCGGCGCGGGCTGCGGCTTCCGCCTCTCGGCGCTCTGCGGCGATCTCATCCGATAGGGCGCGCTCCTCCCGCATGAGCGTAGTGGCCGCGACCCATGAAGACGACTCCTCCGCAGCGGCGCGCATCTTCCGGATCTCCACAAGCTGTTTCTCGGCTGATGTCAGGCCAGGGGCCTGCGACGGTGAGCGGGCCCGATTCTTGGCCAGCTCGGCGTCGAGGTCGGCGCGGATGCCCTGGGCCTGGCGCCGCAGGGTCGATAGCGCGGTGAACGCATCGGCGGCTCTGGCGCTCTCAATGTCAGTGTGGACGTCGCGCAAGGCTTCTCTCAGGTAGCGCTCGCGCGCCATCTGGTCATATCGGCGGGTTCGGTTGGCCATCAGGAACCCCCTGGCGTCCGGTTTTTTGAACGGGTGGGGGGAGAAATCCGACAGGAGGAGAGCATATACTCTGGTTAATAATGTTTTCATCTTTACTCATCCCTTTGTCCGTTGCTCACATTGTTGCTTTGATGAATTCCGCCGCGACTTCGATGTTGATGCCATCCCCCGCT
>JAAOEI010000265.1_pt1 | contig 21070 bp, 25 predicted proteins | sample 7059261 | NCBI WGS metagenome assembly JAAOEI01 (sample SAMN14008812, study PRJNA610033) | viral metagenome | isolation source: viral particles filtered from seawater | place: China: Hangzhou Bay, Yangshan Deep Water Harbour | collected 2017-10-31 | reverse complement strand
GAGCGCTTCCCCATCGAGCCTATCGAGACTCGCGGTAACACCGATGAGCTTGGCGGTTCCCTTGCCAATCGGACCGCGGCAGAAGTGCCGGAGAATCGCGGAGTAGCTTTCGTTCTTCTTAACTACCCGGTGCGTCTCGTCAACAATGATGTAATCAAAATCGTCGTGTCGGTAGCGCTTGAGCCGAGCCGGTCGGCAAAGTGTATCTTTGCTGGCAACGACGATCTCGGAAGCGTTGTCGGAGAATAGCGACCGGTCGCGCCGACGGTCGCCGCGGTGTTCGCCTTGCTCAATCGTGATGCCCATATCGGGACACACGCGCTTGATCTTATCGACCGCTTGCTTCTTCAAAACTTCCCGGTGAACGAGTACCAACACCCGACCGCCGAGAAGCATACAGAGCCACGCAAAGAAAAACGTCTTGCCGGTTCCCGTCGCCATATCCGCGAGCGTTGAAACCTTCTCGTCAAGCTCGGCAATGATGCGGTCAAGGCCGGTGCGTTGGTACTCGCGGGGTAGAATCTTCACGTCGCACCGCGGGGTTGAGGGGGAAGAAAACGACCGGCTCAGATATCTGAGCCGGTCGCGGTTGGTTAGCTTCGGCCGCTCGGATTAGACCGCGGCGGGTTCCCCTTCGGCCGGTGCCGCTTCGCTGGTCGCTTCGGCCGGGTTTTCGGTCGCGGTCGCTTCGGCCGGTGCCGCTTCCGGCTTGGTCTTCTTACCCTTGCCCTTCGGCGCGGCCGGTGCCGCGGTCGGTTCGGTCTTGGCCGCTTCGCCTTCGGCCGCGCCCTCTTCGGCGGTCTCTTCGGCGACACCGTGCTTGAGGTAGCGCTCGTGTTGCGGCTCGGTGAGGAACGCGAGACCGGCGCACACCGGGCAATTGAACTTGTCGCCCTTCTCCGGGTGTTTGCCGGTGCCGTCGCAGTGCGGGCAGACGACGTGCGGTTCCACGTTGCGAAGGCTCTTCGCCGCGTCGCCGAAGTTCGCGAGAACTTCCTTCAAGTTGTTGCCTTCGGCGAGCAGTTGACCGCCCGCGGTTGCGGCAATCTCTTTGCACGCGGCGCGAGCGTCGCGGATGAGCTTCGCCAGAACCGCGAACTTCTCGCGGACCGCGAACGTTTCCTTCCACTCTTCCGCGACCGGCTTCTTCGTGCCGTCAAGAATCGCGTCTTCCGGGGTCGGGTTGTTGTCGTCGCCTTCCTTCGGCTTGCCTTCGGTGAGCTTCTTGATTTCGGCGTAGGCTTGCATCACCGACTTTTCGCCGCTCGCGATCTCGTCGAGAAGCTTCTTCCCGATTTTCGCGGTCTTCGAGATCGCTTTCACCTTGTAAATGTAGTCGTGGTTCACGCCGTGTTGTGCCGCGATCATTTCCGCGATGTCACCCGCGACCCGCTTACCCGTCTCGTTGAGCTTGTCTTTGTTGAGGTAGGCACCGCCGAGAATCCCGGCCTTGACCAGAACCGCGGCCTTCTGGCTTGACGAGAGGTGTCGGCGGTTGAGGTTGTCGATAAGCACGGTGTCGAGAATCGACGAGTCGTTATCGCTCGTCTCTTCGATGTACACCGGCACGACCGCGGCCTTCGGCTCGTTCGCGTTCTTCGGGTCCGCGTTCCACAACGCGACTTCCGCGTTCACGACTTGCGCGGCGGCTTCGCGGTTGCGCCCGTCGGTCACCTTGTCGCCGCTCCGCTTGATCGGCTTCGACGGGTCGAACCCGTGTTGACGCATCGAGAGGCAGAGGTTTTGGAACTCGTCGCCCGACATCATCGGGAAGAGGTTCGCGGCCGGGTGCGCGTTCGCGATAACCGCGGCGCGAATCGCGTCAACGTTGATCGCTGCCGGGGTCGGGTTCTTGGTCGGCTCGGTCGGGGTCTTCGGCGCGGCCGGGGTCTTCGGCGTGTTGTTCTTCGTGGACATGGTAGAAGCTCCAAGTTTGACGCGGTTGGTTGCGTCGGTTTAAGGCAAGCTCGCGTGTCGCACATTGCGGCCCGCGTTCGTCTCTTTCGGTAAAGAGATAATAGCCGCGCGGTTCTCAGAAGCAAGACCATTCCGAATTATTTTTCGGAATCTTTTCTTCGAGCCGCGGGAACGGCTCAGATGTCTGAGCCGCTCGGTAACTGGACACTTAGACTTTCCGCTTGACTTCCGACCGGTCACTTCTTCGGCGTCGCCGCGCCGATGCGCTTGACGTTCGACCAGTAACAAAGCTCAAGCTCGGCGCGTTGCGGTGCGGTCATTTCCGTATCCGCGGCGTACTTCTCGCGAAACTTGTCGAGATTCTCGACTTTGGCCGATGCGTTCATTCCGGCAATCCGCTTGGCGAACCGCTCTTCCGGTCCGACCACGGTTCCGGCTTGCGGCGCGGGCGCGGCCTTCGGTGCGTCTTCCTTCGCTGCCGCTTGCGATTTGGCCGCGTCGTTGTTCGGTGTGGTCGCGGGCGGTTCCGCGGCCTTCGGTGCCTCTGGCTTCACGTCCGGCTTTCCGTTCGCGTCGGTCGGTGTGGTTACCTTCGCTTCTACCGGTGCCGCTTGTCGAATCGCGGTGTCGAATTCCTTCGCGGTGTCGGCCGCGAACTGAATCGCCGCGCCGCTCCACTCTTTGAGATCGGCGGTATACCCGGCCTTCACACCGGCCGCGACGACGTGCGCCAGCAACGAGCCGAGCGCGCAGAGCTTTTGAGCCGCAAGCTTGGCGTCGAACTCCGCGAGCCGCCGGTGAAGCTCGGCACCATTCGCCGGAAGCGCGTTCGCGGTCGGCTTGTCCTTCTTCGGCTCTGGCTTCGGCTTCTCTGCCTTCGGCGGTTCCGGGTCGCCCTTGCCGTCGTCTTCGTGGTCGCCACCGCCGAACTTACCTTCTTCGTCGAACTGGTCCGGGTCTTCGCCGCTCGTGAGGTTGAAGCCGAGAATGAGAGCGTATTTCCGCGCCGCGCTCATCGCCTTGTTGCTGGCCTTGTCGAGACTGTCCGCGCCTTCGCCGATTGCCCAAATATCTTCGGTCTCGCCGTTCACCATGAACTTGAGTTGAAACTTGAATTCCGCGTGACACCGAAACATCTTGGCGTTGTTGCCGGTCGCGATCTCATCGAGTACCCGGTTACGGATATCGACCGGACCGCACAACGCGAGTCCGTTCTCAATCATCGGGCCGCGCAGAGCCGCGATAACGTCGGTGTCGCGAACGAACTTGTATTTGGTCATGGTGCCGCGCTTGCGGACATACGGCACCGCGACCATAACCCGGAGCTTGGCTTCGGTGATGTTCCGCGGCGCGGACGAACCCGCGTCGCCGGTCTTACCGTGGTCAGATGAGGAACCGAGCGGCTTCGCGGTGTTACCCGCCGCGGCCGGGTTGCGCGTCTTACTGGTCTTGTCGTTGGTCGCCATTGCCCGAACTCCGAGAAGGGGATTGACTCAGAAATCTGAGCCGGTTGGGATTGTACCGGGCCGCACGCCCGGCACCATGTCGGTTAGCCGTTTACGAACGCATCGACGAGCTTGGACGTTTCGCGCTTCTCCGAAGCTCTGAGGATTTCGACCGGAACCACGTCGGACATTTTGAGACCGAGAGCCGCGACTAGAACGACGAGCGTCGAATACCGCGGCTCGGTGCCCTCTTCGTAGTTCTGCACCATCCGCGGGTGAACGAATCCGCCGGTCGCGTCGGCAACGTCTTGGTACGTTCGTTCGCCGCGGGCCGCTCGAAGCTTCGCGCCGAGACTCTCCGCGAACACGGTCTTTTCCTTTACTGTCCGAGCCATCGCTTCAACCCTCAAAGCGGGCGGCTACACTGAGCCGCCCGTAGTATCGAATCAACCAACCGGCCGCATGAGCCGACGCATATCGGATTCTTGCGAGCCGAACGAGCATTGCGGCATAACCGCAAGCTCGCCGCTCGTGATCGCGTCCGCGTAGGTGAGTTGGGTCAACACCCAACTATAGGCCACGCCGGTACGCCACGACCGCGGCGAGATCGAATCAAGTAGCGTGTAAAACTGGTCGCCGAGCTTGTCGGCCTTCTTCGTGAAGGCTTCGAGCTTCTTCCGCTCGGCGGTCTTCACCCAAGCAAGCTTGAAGCCGTAGCCGTAGACCGTCGCGAGCTTCGCCCGGAACTCGTCGCGGGCCGCTTCCACTTCGACGATCTTCGCCCGAAGTGCGTTGAACTTGGCTTCGCTCATCTCGGTAACCTCAGTGTTCGACCGGCCGACGGGCCGCGTCTGTAATCAGTATACACCCGGAAGCCGCCGGGTGTATCGAGAATCCGAAAATTATTTCGAGAATCTTACTGGCCTTCGGCGACCAGTTCGACCGCCGACGCGAGCCGGAGCGCGCCGACCGCGAACCGGGCGAGTCGCGCTAACCCGTCCGCGTCGATGCCGCTCGGCGTCGCCGCTTCGCAGTAGATCACGGCGAGCTTCCCGCCTTCGGCGTCGGTGTCGAACGCGGTCGCGGACCGCCACACGATAGCGACCCAGCGCGGCACGTCGCCGAGCTTCGCCGGGTAATCGTAATCGACTTCGACGAGCGACATACCCGCGACCGCGCGGTGAATGAAGCCGAAGCCGGAACCCGAAGCTTGCCAGTGGTCCGCGATCTTCTGCCGGTCGGTTTCCGAGTTGATCGCTTTCGCGAACGCGCCAAGATCGAACATGAGCGAAACCCCAACGTGTGAAAGGAAGAGACCCGCGGCAACGCGCCGCGGGTCGAAGGTCACCTTACTTGGTCGAATCGGCCAGAGCTTCGAGAACCGCCGGGATGATGTGGGCGATGATGTCGATACCCGCGGTGAAAGCGTGATACCCCATCCACCACGAGAAGAAACACCCGTCGTTGTTGAACATCATCGACACACCGCCGATGATCGACACCACGGCGATAACCACAAGCAGAATCACGATTGCGGTAACCATCTTCTTCGCCTCAGTTGCGGCCCAACCGGTTCGGTTGCGGCTCTGTACCTAACTATACGACCGAGCCGCCGGTTTGTTGCAACAATTCCGAAATTTATTTCGGAATTCTTTTCCGGCTCAGATTTCTGAGCTACGCGGCGAACCGTCCAAGTCGCCTTACGATCTTGTTAATGGTGCCTTGCGTCGTGTGGAACTTGTCGGCTAACGCTTGCTCGGTCCATCCGCCCATACCGTGAAGCGATTGGATTTCGCTAACTTGCTCGTCGGTAAGTATCGCGTTCGGGTGAGCTTCGCCCCTCAATACCGTGTTGTGACGAACCTTGTCGGCCGCGTTCTGAACCGGAGTTCCCCAACGGATGTTAGTGAGGCGATTGTTCGCGGTGTCGCGGTCGCCGTGTAAGCATAATTGACCCTTTGGACACGGGCCGACGAACGCCAGCAAAACGAGCCGGTGAACGTAACGAGCCACAACCTTACCCGCGCCGCGGTCTCGCCTCAGAGAAACTACGCAATAGCGCCCGCCGTAAGTGCGTCGGTAGATCGCAACCCGCGACCACTCGCCCGGCGTTAACTTGTTGTTGATGCAAGACCACACCGAGCCATCATCGCCGACAGCGTAGCCGTCAAGCTCGGCGATGAGCCGGAAGCGTACACCGTCGGCCGCGGGTAGATTGGGTTTCATGCTCCCAATCTACCCGCGATTCTCAGAGTACGCCAGAGGAAATTAATTCGTTGACGGAATCGGCGTGCTTACACGTCCGCTTGAACTCCATACCCTTACACGAGCAACCGGTGATTTCCGGCAGTTCCGCGCGGCAGAAGACCGAGTAGAACGAACACGTCTCGTCGGTGCCGTCCGAGCCGAGCTTGTGAAGCGTGAAGGCGCGGGCCGACGTGTCGGAAGGCGATTCTTCGACCAGATAGGCACACTCGGCGCGGTCGGTCGTGATCGTCAGCACGCCCGCGACCGGAGAGAAATCGTTGTCCATTGCCGCGACGAACGCGATCTTCGAGTTCTTCGACGACTTGCGGGCGGGAAGCGTTGCGGTGAACATCTTCGTAACCTCTGGGTTCGACCGGCCGGTTAGCCGCGTCGTGTAGGTATCTTACCAGAGCGCCGGGCGGAAGCAACACAATTCCGAAATTTATTTCGAGAAGCTCGCGCCGTCGCCAGAGGGGAAACGACAACACCCGGCGGTTAGGCCGGGTGTCGCGTCTGCAAGTTTAAGGTCGTGCGAGTCTGACCCGCGAGCGGTTTTAGGTGCCGTTCGCTTCTGGCACCGGACGGTTTTATGTCTTTCCCGCGACCGCACAGTTTAGGCCGATGCTTAGGCCGGACGGTTTAGCCCCTTTCCCGCGGGTGTGAATTTTAGGTCTCACTTCGACCGGACGGGTTTAGCCTCTTCCCTAGAGTGCCAAGTTTAGGCCGATGCTTAGGCCGGACGGTTTTATGTCTTTCCCGCGACCGCATAGTTTAGCTCGTTGCTCCGAGCGTCTTCGGCTCGCGTTGCCGCGTGCGTCCGACACCTACTTATACGCTACGAACCGGGAAAGGTTTCAAAGATTCCGAAATTTATTTCGAGAAAGTTTTACACCGCTTCCGGCTCGCCGTCGAGCGTGAGCGGCTCTTCCGGCTCAGAAGTCTGAGCCGGACCGGGTTCGGCCGGTGCCGCGGGCGGCTTCGGCCGGTGCATCACCTTAACGCCGAAGAGCGCGACCACATGCTTCCGCCGCTTGATCTTGGCGGAATCGGTCCACTCGTCGAGCCGGAGCTTCCCTTCGACCAAGAGAAGGTAGCCTTTACGAACGAGCTTCGCGGCCCGTTCCGCCAGTTCGCCGAACGCTTCGCAGTCGATGAACATGGGCGAATCACGCCACTCGTCGCCGACCTTGACGCGCTCGTTGACCACGAAGCCGAACGTCGCGACCACGGTCTTACCGGCTTGCCGGGTCACCGGGTCGGCGGTCGCGCGTCCGAGCATCGTCACCCGGCAAAAGTGGTCGATCATTACGAACACCCCGAAGACTCAAAGCAGTCGTCGCAACACTCGCACGCGCCGGAACGCTTCATCCGGTTACCGCCGCACGATGGGCAGAAGTTCCCGGTGTACCCTTTAGCCTTCGCGCTCTCACGCTTGTCGGCAATGACCGCCCGCGCCGCACTCGGCGGGTTAACCTTCGAGCTTGTCGGGCGGCTCGCCCGCACGTCGGCCGCGGTGTCGGCCGCGTCGCTGGTCGCGTCGAGTGCCGCGGGCATGTCCGCGGCCTTGACGTGCGCGAGATCGTCGCGCCCCAGATACGTTATCGCCAGTTCGCGGAAGATGAAATCAACGATGCTGGTCGCGTTCTTGATTTGCTTGTGATGCTGAACGATGCCGTTCGGCTCGAAGCGCTGGAAGGTGAACTTGTCAACGAATTCGTCGAGCGGCACGCCGTGTTGAAGACCGAGCGAAACCGCGATGCAAAAGCAGTTCATCATCGAGCGGAACGCGGCGCCCTCTTTGTGAAGGTCAACGAAGATTTCGCCGATGTCGCCGTTAGGATATTCGCCGGTGCGAAGGTACAGTTTGTGCGCGCCGACGCGAACCTTTTGCGTGTACCCGCCGCGGCGGTCCGGCATGGCGCGGCGGCTCGTGATGATCTTGGTTACGATGCGCTCGGCTTGCCGGAGTTCTTCGGGCGCGTCGGCCAGACTCAGAAGCGCGCCGTCGCCCGACGAGAGCGGTTGCGAAAGCTTCGAGTCGTCGCGGTAGAGCGCGCAACACTTCACCCCGCGCTCCCACGAGAACGAGTAGGCGCGGCCGATCTCGGCGCGGGTCGCGGTCTTCGGCATGTTGAGCGTCTTCGAGATGCCGCCCGAAATCCAAGACTGAGCCGCCGACACCATGAGGACGTGAGACTCCCACCGGAGCGAACGCACGCCGTGACCGCACGGGTTCGCGCAGTCGAACACCGGAAGGTGTTCGTCGCGGATGTGGGGCGCGCCTTCCATCGTACCCGACCCGCAAACGTAGCCGTTCACGTCGCGCAGTTCGGCCGCGGTGAGCGCCTTCTCGAAGTGGTCGGAGAGGTGCCGCACGTCCACGCACGCGACGAGCTTCGGCGCGAACTCAGAAATCTGAGCCGCGGAAAGACCGAGCTTCGCCGCGTGCGGGCAACCGTCGAAGGTCGCCCGCCCGCCGATGTACGCCACGACATCGGCGATTTGCTGGTTGTCGTAATGAAGCCGCCAGAGCGCCGACGGAACGGCTTGGTTGACGAGCTTGAAGTAACCGCCACCGGCAAGACTCTTGAACTTCACGAGCGCGAAATCCGGTTCGATTCCGGTCGTGTCGCAATCCATCAGAATTCCGATAGTGCCGGTCGGCGCGATGTTCGTGACTTGCGCGTTTCGCAAGCCGTGCGATTCGGTCGCCACGACCGCGGCCCGCGCCGTCTGTCGAGCCGCCCGGCCGACGCGCGCCCACTGGTCCGGTAGCCGCTCGATGTCGAGCGTGTGGTGATTCTTGCTCAACCCGTCGGCCGTGTACCCGGTCACACCGGCGAGCGCGGCGTGATTGCGGACCACGCGAACCGCCGCGTCGCGGTTCGGCTCGTATCGCGGGAAGGCGCCAAGCTCGCCCGCGATCTCGGCAGAGGTGAGAAGGCCGGTTGAGTGCAAAAGGCACGTTAGCGCCGCACACACTTCGCGGCCTTCGTCGGAATCGTAGGGGATGCCGTCGCGCATCAACACCCCGCCCAAATTAGCATACCCCATGCCGAGCGTGCGGTGATTGTGGGAGTTGGCCGCGATCTTCGCGGACGGGAACGCGGACATGGAAACGGTAACGTCGAGAACCACGGTAACGATACGGGCCGCGTGCGTGAACCGCTCAACGTCGAACACCCCGCCGACGAACGCCACGAAGTTGAGGCTCGCCAGATTACAACCGTGATCGTCTTTGTAAATGAACTCCGAACACGGATTCGTCGCGCGAATCTCGCCGTCGGCCGGAGTAACATCCCACTCGTTGATTGTGTCTTTGAAGTTAACGCCGGGGTCGGCCGACTTCCAAGCGGCTTCCGTGATCGCGCCCCAGAGTTCCGACGACTTGAGAAGCTTACTCGGCTTCGGGGCGCGGCCTTCCCGCCCGGCCTTGTCCAGTTCGGTACGCCAGTAAAGCGGATGCGGCTCGTCGGTCTCGCGCCGTCGCATGAACGCATCCGAGAGGCGAACCGTGTTATTGGCGTTCTGACCGCTTACCGTGCGGTAGGCTTCGCTCTGCCAGTCTACGCCGTATACCGGCACTTCGACCGTCGTAACGCCCTCTTGAGCCATGCCAAGCAATCTGCGGACATACGGACCGGGTACGCCGTCGCGGAGCGCCTTGCCGACCGTCTTACCGAGCTTCTTATTCGTGACCGGGTTCGGGTCGCCCTTCGCGGCACTGAGGATACCGTTCGCGTGATTGCCGAGAAGGATACTACCCGCCGCAAGCATCGCGACTTTATCCTCTTCGCGCACCTTCCATCCGACGTATTCGAGAATGTCGGGATGGTCTTCGTCGAGCATGTTCATTTTGGCCGCGCGGCGCGTCGTGCCACCGCTCTTGATCGCGCCCGCGAACCGGTCGATACCGGGAAGGAAGCTCATCAACCCGGAAGACTTGCCACCGGCCGCGAGCGGCTCGCCCTCTCCGCGGAGGTTGGAGAAGTTGGAACCCGACCCGCCACCGGCCTTGAACACCTTCGCTTCACGGTGCGCTAAATCCATAATCCCGCCGTCGCCGCAAAGCTTATCTTCGATGCCTTGAATGAAGCACGCATACGACATCGGGTTCCGGTACGCCTCAGATATCTGAGCCACGTTCGCGGCGGTCGCCTCTTGCCGCGAGAACCCGCGGTTGCCGACGAACGTCGCCGGGTCAACCTTGAACAGTTCTTGCCCGGTCGCCGTGATGCCGTAAGCCCACCACAACCCGGTATTGAACCATTGCGGCGAGTTGGGCGCGAACGCTTGCTTCGCGAGCATGGTCGCGATCTCGTCGAAGAACACCCGCGCGTTCCGCTCGGCGTCTTCGGCGTCGGTGTAGGTGTCGCCGTCGTTCGCGCCGAAGTAGCCGCCGAGCCACGCTTGATACGTCCACGCGCCCGCGAGCCGCTCGAAGACTTGCCGCGCGTCGGTCTCGCCGCCGAAGGTCGCGCCCGTCGCCGCGGCCCGCGGCGCCAACCAGACGGGAACGCCGTACTCGACTTGTGACACGTCCCGGACCACGGTTTCCGACGGCACACCCGCTTTCCGCATGTACTTCTGACAGAGGATATCTACGGCTTGTTGTGACCAGTCTTTCGGCACCATCGCGCCGACAAGCTCGAAGACGACCGCGCCGCCCGGCGTCAGAATCCGCGAGTCGCGCGCCGCGAACTCGACACCGTGATAGGGCTTGCCTTCGACCGAAAACGCGCGTTTGAACTGCACTTGAAGAACTCCGGGTGAGCCGTTGAGGGAATGGTTAATTTACGACGCGGGCGAACCGAATACAACCGTGGTCAGATAGGAAGCTCAAGCTCGTCGCCGTCGGGACAATCCGACGCGAGCGGCAGCGCGTCCGGGTTCCACGGGTCAACCAACCCGTCGAACGGCGAGAAGTTGAAGCCGTCGTTCGCGCCCGGCAGACGGTTGAGCGTTTCGAGAACCGCGGCCCGACGTTCCGGTTCGACGAACTCGATACAGATGTTGACGACGCTACCCTTGTCGTCACCATCGGCGAGCCGACACATGATGAGCGGGCCGCGCTTGTCGAGAAACTCGACGAGCCGCTCGCCGCTGTTGAACCGGCACACCGCGTAAAGCGTCTTCCCGTCCGCGTCGAGCAAGGCGGCTTGCCCGCGGAAGCCGGGCGCGTTGCCGAGCGCGTTCGGGCTTACGTCTTCCGGCGACACCGGCCGCGTGCGGAACTGGCTTTGGCCGATCACGCTTGCGGCGTTGCCGAGATTGACGACGCGGGAAGGCGCGCTTGCGCCCTTCGTGCCGGGAACGGATTTCGGCGTAACGAAGTCGTTGTGTTGAATCGGCACGTTCGGAAGCGGCCCGCGGTTCGGCTCAGAACTCTGAGCCGAGTTCGCGGGCTTGACTTCCGGCACGTCTTGCGGCTTAACTTCGGCGCGAACTTCGACCGTCCACTTGCCGATATCGTGCGCTTCGCCTTCGGCCTTCACACTGCCACCGGTGCCGGACGCTACCGGACCGGTGCGCCGCGGTTCCGTGAAGCGTAGCGCCTCATCGAGTTCCGCGACCGCTTCCGGGTTTCGGCGAAGCCACTCGGCGAAGAGCCGAGCCGGGAGCGTCGAACCCGCGAACGCCCGCGCGAGTTCCTTCGCGGTCCGCTCCGAGCCTTCGGAAAAGCCCATGTCTTCGAGCCGGTCGGCCAAGCTCGAAGCCAGTTGAATCACGTCATACGCTTTCATTGCTTCTTTTCCTTTTTCTGCTTTTGAGGTACGGCGAGAGCCGCGGCAAAGTTCTTGCCGTGAATCGCCAGAGTGAGGAACCGGGCCGCGTCGTCGATGCTGGCGAACGTCCGCGAGTCAATCGCGGGTAAGCCGTCGGGCGGAAGCTTGTCGGTGCGTGAGACGTAGGTTACCGAGACGTAACCCAACGACCACACCTTAACGATACCCACCATGAAATAGCCGTGTGCGAACGGCACGCCGTAGTATCGGCCGCTCTCTTCGCGCACCACGTCGCCCCCGAACGGCGAGACGCTACCGAGCGTGCGAACGATCTCGGCGACCTTCCGCGCGGCAATGGCGCGGTCGGTCGCTTCGGGTAGGGTCGGCTCTGGCGCGTCCGCGACCGCGAGCGGCAGCGCGTCTTTACCGCCCGGCAGAGACCGGAGAAAGCTTTGAAGCTTGCCCCAATCGGCCAGCGTAACGACCGCATCGGAAACGTTACCTTCGACGATCTCGCGGCACGCGAACGGCAGCATTGCCGCGTTCACGTCATTCCGAGCCGTCACCCAAAGCGGATGATCGCGCGTCACGGTCAAGAGTACCTTGTTTGAAGGCTTCACGTCGGTAATCTCCGGGAACGTGTCGGGAGTGAACTTGCCGGGTGTAAACGTAACCCGGCAGTCTGAGGAACTCGAAGACGGAATCAACGTCGCCCTTCCGGTACGCCAGTTGGGTAACGAGCCGCGGACCGGTGCCGAAGGTGTTCACGCTTACCCGCGGCGGTCGGGTCGCGCGCATCATGAGCGAAGCCGGTGCCTTAACCTTCCAGTGCGGGAGCTTCGAGAACAAGCCGACCGCGGGCATACCCCAACCGGGCGCGCCCATCGCGTCATAGTGCAACACGCAAAGCGGGCCGCTCGGCTTGTCGTCGAACTCGTCGCGCTCTTGCGCGAAGTCAACCGCCATCGCAAGCGCGGTGCCGTCTGCCGCGGCCGGGTGTTCGTGGTAGCAATGCGCTTCGTAGCCGAGCGGACCGTTACAGAAGTCGCGCCGGTAGTCGTTGGTTATCCGCGCGAACGTACTCGCGACCACGGTACGCCACTTGATCGGCGATTCCGCTTCCGTCTTCGGCCAGTCGGCTTCGAGATCGCGGGCTTTGAAGATCGCGTTAAAGCTCTCGGCGGTCTTGACGTTCGCACCGACGCTATCGACTTCGACGAAGAAGGTCGGGCGCGCGGTCCGCATCTGGGTTGAGCCGGACGGGTAAGCGATGTCGCACTTACTCGGCATGAGCCAGAACGGGCGGTTCTCCCAAACGAGAAGCTCGCCGGTTCCGTTGGTTATGCGGATGTACGAACGCGGGTCGAACTCTTCCATTACTCGCCCTCTGTCGGTTTCGGGTTCTTGCCCTTGTCCGCGCCGTAACCTTGCTCGCACTCGCCGTACTCCGCGGCGTGTTCGCCGAGCGGCTTGAGTGTGTAGTATAACCGGAAGGCAACCGGCTTGCTCGCGTGTTCCGGCTCGTGATACGGTGCCGGGTGCGAGTCGATCAACCCCATTGCGAAAAGGTCGCCGAGAAAGCTACCGTCTTTGGTCCGGCGGCTCATGCCGATTCGGAGCGTGTACCCGGCGACCGGCTCGCCGTTGCCGCGCTTGATCGCGCGGAGAACTTGCCAAGTGTGATGCGAGATCGCGAGATTCGAGAACGGCACGGGCGGAACTCCGAAGGGTTGAGGGAACCCGGCTCAGAGTTCTGAGCCGGGCGGGTGTGCGGGTTAGGCGCAGAAGCGTTGAGCCTCTTCGATGTGGTCGGCCCAAACGATTTCGTCGGCGCACGTCAAGACCGCGGCCGGAATCGCGTGTGCGCGGCCGTGTCGCATCTTGACGTAAATCGCGATGTTGTACGCGGCCAGAGCTTCGCGGCGGTATCCCATCTTGAAGAGAACCGCGTTCCGCTCGTCGAACCGCACGTTGAGCTTGCCGTAGTGTTCGTTCTTTTCGCTGGCGGTCATGGCTTTAGCCTCTGGGTCGGACCGGCGATTTGCCGCGTCACTGAGGGAATGATACGCTCGGAACCGGGCGAGTGCAACCGCATTCCGAAAGATTTTTCGAGAATGACCGGCGACCGGGTTGGTTCCCGGTCGCCTCTGTCGCGTCTACTTGCCCTTACCCTTGCACCAGAAGCACACGCCGTTTGCCACATGGCGGAAGGCCAGAATCGAGCCGGTGCCATCGCACTTCGGGCAAGCGCCAGCGGTAACCGCGGCTTCGATCACGTCGTAAGTCACGAACTTCTCTTCGACGATGATTTCGTAACCCATCGCGGAGAACTGGTAGAACTCGGTGTCGCCTTCCGGGGTGCAGACGTTTTCGTTCCGGGTGAAGTAGGTTCCCGTCGGCACCACAACCGCGGTGTAAGAGCGGTGTTCCTTGAAGGCGGCTTTCGAGCCGATCTTGCGAACGAACATCTTCGTTCCGGCCGGGACGTAGTTCGGGGAGAACTTCGCGGTCGCGGTCTTGGTGGCGGTAGCGTTCATCGTTTTAGCCTCAGTGTCGGACCGGGTGAATCCCGCGTCTCTGCTAATACATTACACCCGGCGCGAACCGGGTGCAAGTGCATTCCGAAATTTATTTCGAGAAACTTACGCGACGTGTGCCCACCGGTTCGCCCGCTTGACCTTCCGGCGAGCGGCGGCTTCGGCTTCCGCTTCGTTCGCCTTCCGTTGCGCCTCAATCGTCGCGTCGCGTGCGACGACATCGGCCAGCACACCGGCGACCGCGATAGGGGGAAGGCTCTTCTCTTCGAGATAGTCGGAGAGAACGAGAAGGGCGGTTTCGTCGCCGGTCGCGATGTAAGTCGCGATGAACTTCGCCGCGTCGCTCTTGCAATCGTTCGTGTTCCACACGAACCCGACCGCGTTGTGAGTCAGAACCTTTTCGTCAATCGTGCCGTAAAGGTCGCCGCTCACGATCTCAACCGTAACCGTCTTGCCGAGCTTCGCGGCCAGACGAGCGGCACGGAGATCGTTCACGAACCCGGCCGCGGTGTTCACGACCGAAGTCATTTCCACATCGTCAATCATGAACGAGAAGCGTTCGCGACGGTGTACGAAGTGCGGCTTGAGACCGGTCTCGCACCGGATACCCGTCTCGCAAGCGTTGTATTGCGTGTTCTGCGCGAAGTGCGTGAAGGTAACCTTGATCTCGAAGACTTTGACGTTGCTGGTCATTTCGTTAGCCTCAGTGTTCGACCGGGTGATTCCCGCGTCGTGAAGGTATCTTACCAGAGTGCCGGACGGTTGCAAGTGGGATTCCGAAATTTATTTCGGAAAGTTCGACCGGCTCAGAACTCTGAGCCGGTCCGGGTTCGCTCAGTTCTTGCCCATCGTGACGTTCTTCTTTGCGTTACCGTAAGCGTCGCCGACCTTACCGCCCGCGAGAAGCTTCTCAAGCCGGGCGCGGGTGTAGCGTGCGTTACCCGACACCATGCCGCGCTTGCCGTGGTTCCCGTCGCGCTTGTCTTTCGTGTAGCGGTTCATCTTCGTAGCCTCTGGGTTCGACCGGCGACTTGCCGCGTCTGCACATACCTTACACCGGTCGCGGTCGCCGAGCAAGTGAATTCCGAAATAAATTTCGAGAAACGAAAAGAGCCGCGGAAGCTCGAAGGCTTCGCGGCTCTGTGTAGCTCAGATTTCTGAGCCGAGTCTCAAACCGCGGGCGGCTCGCCCCACGGTTGACCGAAGGAACACACCACGGCTTCGCCCGGCGGTTCGACCACGCCCGCGGCCAGAGCTTCCGGTTCGATGAGTGCGGCCGGAATCGGCTCGCCCACGTCCAACCAGAAACAGTAAGAATCCCGCGCGTCGTCGCCCGCGGTGTCGAAGGCGCGAAGCATCTGCCGCGGCGGTCCAGAGATCACGGCAGAAAGGCCGGATTGTTCCAAGATCGACACCGCCCGCAACCGCGCTTGCGTGCCGTCTAAGGGCGGTTCCGCGGCGTTCTTCGCGATCACGAGTTCCGTCTCATCTTGCCCGTCGAACACGATGAAGTAACCACGCCCGCGTAAGAGCGGGTCGCGGTAGAGCAACCCGTTGGTTGCGAGAAAGAAAGCGCTCATCTCATCGCCCTTTCGTGAGCGGTTCCGGGTCGCCGGTCGCTCACATCTTAACACGAACTTTCAGCCGTTCAAGGCCGCGATTCCATTTAACCGACGCACACCACATGCGGCGGGTTCGCGGTCCGGGCGCAACCAACGCACAAACAAGAGCTTATGCGTTGAGATTCGGCCGTTACTATTCCGCAACATTCATGCCAGATTCACAAATTTCTTGTCGGGGTTAAGCGGAATCCGGTGTCGGGGTTACCCCGCGTTGGGAAGCATCAAGCCGGGTTGGTCTTGGTACTTTCCGGCCTTCTGGTCGTATGCCGCGAGCGGTCGCTCTTCGAGCCGGAAGAACAGAGCTTGCGCAATCCCCATGTCGAGATACACCTTCGCGGGAACGTTCGACACGTTCGCGATCTCAAGCGTCGTTCGGCCGCGCCAACCCGGTTCAAGCGGCGTGCAGTTCACCAAGATACCCGACCGCGCGTAAGTCGATTTCCCCAGAACGACAACGATGATGTCGCGCGGCACTTCGAGATACTCGACGGTCTCGCCGAGAATGTAACCATTTGGCGGAATGACAACGTAGCGGTATTCCCGCACGATGTCGGGATGGTTCGCGCCGAGCGGGTTCGGCCATACCTTCGTGAAGCTCGTCGGCACGAGATCGACGAACGCCCGCGGGTCGATGTCGAGCGGGTCGATTACCGGCGAGTGCGCGTTACTGAACACCTTCACCTTCTCGCCGAGCCGGAAATCGTAACCGGCGGAAGTCAACCCGTAAGAGATGATTCCGCGGCCCGAAACGGTCGGTGAGAACGTGGTAGCGCGTTCGCCCGGCTTGAACATCTTCGGCGCGATCTCGTCGATAATCTGGCGGTCGCAAAGCGGCATGGGAAACACTCCGGTTGCCCGGCTCAGAACTCTGAGGCGGGTTAGCGACAGTGTACCGATTTTGTGGTTGACTTGCGAGCGAAGACGGGTATAAATGAAACCGTCGGCCGCGCTACCCCGCCAAGAGTTCGCGACCGACGGTAAGTGAACCGACGTGCATATAGTAGCACGTCGGCCGAACACTTCAAGACCGTAACTCAAAAATCCGTCCGTAACTGGCACTGTTGCCGAACGTAATCGCAGAGCCGCGCCGACGTACTCACGGCGCTACCGGCCTTTGTGGTCTGCCCTTCACCGGGCGATAACTGGCTTTGGCGAGCCAGAAGAAGAGCGCGTAAAGTCGCGCCGACGTAGCCATTCGTCACCCACAAGGGAAAGAGCGAATAACCGCCAAACCGCTTTCCGAAAGGAAGGGGGTAAGGGGGTTGGTTCGCCGCATAGTGCAGCAATGAGCCGAAGGCGAGTTGCGAATCTCAGAGACCTTGACGCGCCGGGAAGCTCGCCGGTCGCGCCAAAGGCAAATACAACCGTGGTCAGATTTGAGGTTCAAGGGGTAACTGCGATGCCGAAAGACCAGTGGAAGAAGGCGAACAACCGCGCCCGGTTCGGTCCGGGTCACACCGAGCCGCGGAGCGAATACCGCCCGACCGCGAGTGAACGAGCCGCCGACCGGTTGCTATCCGGTGAGAAGGCCAAGCGGAACGGGAAGCGGAAGCGGCTCAAGACCGCGAAAGCGTATCACGTTCCGGCCGGGTCGCCGTGCTTTGTCGCCGCGCCCGGCTCGAAGAAGTGGGTTCCACACACGACCACGGTTGACGCGACCTTCACCAGTTACCAACCGGCCGACAGTGGCGGAAGATGGATTTTCACCCGGCCGGACGGTTGGCGAATGAAGGTCGCGACGAACTGTATCCGCCGCTCAGACTTCTGAGCCGGAACGCGGCCAACTGGCTTCGATGTACTCCGCGAGCCGCAAGCGCCAGAGCTTAGGCGCCCACAAGCCGCCCGCTGACGAGATCGCGAGTGAGAGCTTCGACGTTTGCGCCGCGGTGTACTCTTGGAACTCGCCGGGGAACGGACACGGAACCCGTTCGATGCTCGCGAGCTTGCCGAGTAACCGCCCGGCTTCGACGGCTACCGAAAGGTATTCGACCGGCGTACCGGAACCGACGTTGTACACCCCGGCCGGGAGCTTCTCGCCCCACACGAACGCATCCGCCACGTCGTCAACCCCGATGATGTCGCGTTGACACCGCGAGTACAGTTTGAGTTGCCGCCCGTCGATGATGCCGCGGACCATTTGCGACACCATCGAAGCCGACCGGCCTTTGAGTTCCTCACCCGGCCCGAAGACGTTCGTCGGGCGGATGCCGACCGCCCACTTGCCCGCGACCTTATCGAGCGCGAGCTTCGCCGCGCCGTATGCGTTGAGCGGCTCGCAATCGCGGTTCTCGCCGAACGGCACCGGGCCGCGCCCGTACACCGCGCAACTCGAAGCGTAGACGAGCCGCTTCACGTCCGACTCAAGGCACATGCGAAGGAAGTCGCAAGCGTCTTCGGCGTTCACCTTCCATTGCTCGGCATCCGGCTCGCGCGTGTCCGTGACCGCGGCAAGGTGAATCACGGAATGGATTCCGTCAACCGCCTTGTAAGACACGTCTTGGAAGCTTCGGGCTAAGAGTTCTGAGCCGGGTTCGGGCGGCTCGAAGCCGGTCACCAGAACCCGCCGACCTTCGGCCAGTAGCCGCCGCACCACATGCCGCCCGACGAACCCGGTTCCGCCGGTCACGAGAGACGTAAGCATTGCAAGCCCTCAGAAGGTTTCCGAAATAAATTTCGGAATTTGTGAAACCTTTTCCCGCGCCGTGCGTATCATCTGGTAGAGACGCGGCGAGTTTCGCCGGTCCGACCCAGAGGCTACGGTGATGAAAACGTTCCTTGCGAAGTTGCTGGTGTTCGCGGTCGCCATGCTCGAAGGTTCCGGCACCGGGTTCGTGGTCGGCGGGTTGCTCGCGACCATGCTCGGCGTCCCGGTCGGAATCGTGGTCGGCACGCTGGTTACCGCGTTCGTGTCGGCCGACAAGATTACCGACTACGGTCTTTAACCTTCCCACGACCGCGAACCGGGTTCAACCTCTTCGCGGTCGATCACTCGCCGGACGATCTCCGACGAGTGAACTTTGTACACTTCGGGCGCGAGTTCGACCCGCTCGGCGTACTCTTCGCCCGCGAGCCGCTTGCCCCGGTACTCTTCGCCCTTCACCAACACGTCGCACCGGCCGACGCAATCGAACACCGCGGCCGGTGTCGGCTCGTCGTAACCGATCACGGCACCGACCGACCCGACCGCGGCGAGCATCGCGACCCGCTCGGCGAGCTTCATTACCGGCTCGTCGCCCTTGATCGTCTTAACGCTCGCGTCGGAGTTCACGAACACGCAAAGGAAATCGCATTGCTTCCTTGCCCAATCCAAGAGCGCGACGTGTCCGGGGTGAAGCAAGTCGAAGCAACCGTTCGTGTAGCCGACCCGCGTTCCGGGCGGAAGGGCCGAGAGCCGCGACGCCAGTTCAACCGGGTCGCCGTAGAGCTTCGCCCCGGTCGGGTCGCGGAGTTCCATCGCTTCGCGCGGGTGAACCGCGGCGTTGAACCGCTTCCGGGTGTACACCGCCCCGGCCGCGTGCGCCATTCCCACGACCGGCACCGTCAACCCCGAACCCGCCACGCCCGCGGCCAAGTACGCGGCGAAGCAATCGCCCGCGCCGCTCGCCCATAGCGGGCGGTCGGTGGCGTAGTCGGAGAACTCCGCGACATCGGCGAACCCGGCCAGAACCGGCGACGCGGCGCCCCGCGTGACCACGACCGGACAACCCACGACCCGCCGACACTCGCGGGCCGCGTCGCGCACGTCGTCGCAACCCGCGAACCGCCGAGCTTCCGATTCGTTCAACTTGACCACGGTAACGCCTTGCCAGTTGTCGAGAGCTACCCCGCCCGGCTTCGGGTCAACCACGACCGGTACGCCGTAGCTACGGAACATGCCCACCGCCCGGAGCGCGGCCGACACATCCCAGAACCCGCCCGCGTAATCGGACAGAACCGCGACGGCGCGCCGCCCGTCGCTCGCCGTGCCGTTGATAACCGACCGGTCGCGTAGGTCGGTGTCGATTGCGGCGAGAAGCTCGCGGGTTCGGCCGAAGCGGGTCGCGTCGTTGTGCCATACCGCGGGCGAGTCGAGCCGGGCGAGAACGTGACCGTTCGACACGAACCGCGTCTTCCGGCTCGTCGGCCCGCTCCGGCTCAGAGTTCTGAGTCTGCCGTTGTTGCGAATGGTCGTGTTCGTGCCGGGTATCGCCGCGAGCGCGGCAAGGGTAACGTCGCCCGCAAGGTGAAGGAACTGAGCCGCCACGTTACCGGCACCGCCCGGCACTTCGACCGGCTCGCCGTCGAGTTCCCACACCGGCGCGGGCGCGTCCGGCGCGATCTTGGTTACTCTGACGTTCTGGTAAACGTCCGTCATGTAATCGCCAAGCACATAGGCGATTGTTTGGCTTCCGATCTTGCCCCAACCGTTGCGGCTCATGTGTCTGATTCCGAGAGGTTTAAGGCCGCGCCAGATAGCGACTTTTGGCACCGGGAAGCGGCTTGAAATGGTCCGGTAGTGGTCTAGTGGCTTCGGCCTAGCCAATCGCCTTAAACGACGAGCTAGGCCGGTTTGCGGTCAATTCATGCCACACATGAAAGTTTTACTTCGTTAGTCCGGCTCGCCGTGTCCGGGTTCGGGCGGCTCGAAGCTTCCGCCGAGCGTATTCGGCAACCCGTCAAGTGCCGCGTCGAGCTTGGTCTTCGCTTCGTCGTCGAGCTTGAGCGGCAGCGTAACCGGCTCGGTGCCGAGTGTCGCGCCGCCGGTCTCGGCGACCACTTCGGCGACCGGCTCAGAAGTCTGAGCCGCGGGCGGGTGTTGCTGGAAGTCCGCGCCGAGTGTCTTCGTGAGTACATCGGCGTACAGTTGTGCCGATTCCTCAAAAGCGTTGTGCGGGTAGTTGCACATCTCGTATGCCATTTCGACCGCCCCGGTATCCGGGTTGATGCGGTAGGCGACTACGAACCACTCCGCGGAGTTGAGCGTCTTCTCGACGAGCCGCGTCGCGCGGTCTTTGATCGCTTTGCGTTCCTTGCCGCTCGCCTTCTTCGGCGTCGGTGGCGGTCGGACCGAGCCGCGCGGTTGCATCGGCTTCGGCTTGTGGTCCGGCTTCGCGCTCATGTCGATGTAACCGGGTTGCCCTTTGACGTTCGACATCACTTGCCCTTCGAGTTGAGAATGTGGTTGACGATGAAAGCCGCTACCGTCGGCGCGTCGGTGCGTCCGTAGATCGCGGGTAGGTACTTGCCGCTCTTCAAGACCGCGGGCGCGACCCACGCCGTAGCCATGTCTTCCGAGAAGGTCGCGCCGTACTCGTTGAGCGGAACGCCGTACCGGTTCCAGAACATGACCGCCGGTTTGCCCATGTACACCGACAGAACTCCGAGACCGCTTTGATAGCCGACGTGACCGGCCGACTTGCGGAGTACGGCGAGCGTCCGCGGCAGTTCCCAGAGGTTGACGCAATCTTCCGCGCCGTAGTCGAAGAACCCGGCCGGGTACAGTTGTTGCATGGTGTAATCTTGGTCGCCCGGCCCGTAGCCGATCACGACGACACGCACGCCTTCCGAGACGAGCGCGTTTGCGACGTGCGCCCAAT
>JAAOEI010000264.1_pt1 | contig 21127 bp, 44 predicted proteins | sample 7059261 | NCBI WGS metagenome assembly JAAOEI01 (sample SAMN14008812, study PRJNA610033) | viral metagenome | isolation source: viral particles filtered from seawater | place: China: Hangzhou Bay, Yangshan Deep Water Harbour | collected 2017-10-31 | reverse complement strand
CGGCGTTCCAGTTCGACGGCTGCACCAGCGTGGTGTCGCCGCCGTCAGCTTTGGCCGAGGTGAAGGAGTGCTTGAGGCTGATGGTCATGGTTTAGGCCACATCACGGAATGAGCTTGACGATACCCGAGGCATCCCAAGTGATCGCGATGTCCCCGCCATTCGGTGTGACCGGCAGGTTCGTCACGCCCGTATCGATGAAGGCAAAGAGCGGCGAAGTTGCGGCCACCCCCGTGTCGATGAAGAGCACGATGGCCACCGCCTGCGATCCGGTCACCGAGGGGAAGGTCACGTCCGCGCCGTCGAACACACTGTTCGTGTAGGTCTTGGATCCGATGGTCTGCGGAGTGCCGACGACCGATGCACTGACCGACGAATAAAACTGGTGCGTCTGCGAGAACGTATAGCCAGAGGTGACGAGCGCCGCCTTGACCGTGCCGGTCGAGAGGCAATAGTTCGACGTATACTGATAGACATTTTCGCCCCATTTCTCATAAAGCGCGTTGGCCATTTAGATCTCCTTGGGCCTGCGAACCCGCTTGGGGGCCGTGTCATCGGGAATCCAACCGCCCGCCCGGTAGGCGTCCACTTCATCGGGATGCACATCGGCACTTCGCGGTTCGGGGTGGGTTTCGTCGCGGATCATGCGAACGGTCATAGTGAAATATCCCGCAAGGAAGGTTCCCCCGGCGCGCTTCCATTCACGCCGGGGGAAGGTTCATCAGCCGAGCAGCACGGCGATGGCGTCGGGCTTCCAAGCCTTCCACTGATACAGGCAGCGGACTTCAATCATCCGCTTCATGTAACCCTTGTATGAGGCGATCTCGAACGACAGGCCCGAGTGCGGATCGACCACAATCATCTTGTCGTCAGCCGCGTCGCCACCCTGCGGTTCAGCCGGGGGACGGATGGCCAGCTCAAGCGCCGACTTGTGCAGGGCAAGGTTGGCGGTGAAGTTGTTGCCAACGGTGATCGCCGTGTTGTCGGCAAGCGCGGCGCGAAGGCCGGGGGTGCCGATAGCGAGCGAACCCGCCGAAAGGGCGGTGTTGACGACATACTTGTTGGTATCGCCCGCGAAGGTGACGATATCGCCGGCCAGGATGGTGCCCGAGCCAGTGTCAGCCGCGATCGTGCTGTCGCCGATGGCGTAGTTGCTGGCATTGTTGACGAGGTAAGACGAGCCCGTGCCCTTGGTCACGATGCCGATCTGCGCCGAACGCTTCAGGTAGAAGCCCATCAGTTCACCGATGGTGCCCTGACGGAGGAGGTCGGAAGTCCCGGACTCGTTCACCTTCTGGAGCGTCGAGAGCGACTGAAGGTTGGCGGCGGCGGTCGTGTCGGCGACAAGCGAAAGCTGGCCATCAAACGGCATGCCGTTGTCAACGAGGATCTTCTGAAGCTGCGGCAGTTCCGCGAACGACGAAGCGAACGGGGTGGTGCCAGCCGTGCCGTAAGCGCGCGAGGCGTTCTTGCGGGCTTCGTTCCAGCCGTCCAGTTCGATCTTGTTGGCAATGGTGCGGAACGCCTGGGCAATCTGGTCGCCATAGACGGTCTCGAACCCAGCGCCGTTGTTCACGTGCTTCTGGTCTTCGCCGGTCCACGGAATCTGCACCGAGGCGTAGCTGTTGAGCGAAACCGTCTTGGTATCGACAGTCTGGTCTGTGCCTTCAGGGATGGTCATCGCCGGGGCAAAGGTCGTGTTGACGGTCTGCGCACGGGTGAAGGCGCTGCGGACGGTATCGCCCTTGGCGGCACGCTCAGAGCCACCGTTGATGGTGCCCGAGGAAATGACGCCGACGAGTTCGCGGCCAACGATGTCAGCGGCCTTGTAGATGTCAGCCGCGAGATTGGTGAGGGTGTTTGCCACTTGAGGCACTCCGGTTGCGAGGTTCGGGGAAACCGCAACAGGCGCTGCCTGTGAATGCGGACCTCCCGGCGCTGCCGGAGTATCGGCAAGATCGGCGCGGCCAATCCTGCGTTAGGTGGCGTTACCTTGCCGTATTCGTGCGCGAATGTCAACGGTGCAAGTCGGGCCGGATGTTATTGCTCATCCGGCCCGCCCGCAAGCCCTATGCAGCCTGGTCGATTACCTTGCCGCCGTCCTTGGCAAAGGCCATCCGTCCGGCAGGATCAAGGCCCTCAAACTGACTACGGCTCATAGTCTTGACGTTGCCGCCATTGCCCTGTGCGCCGGGGGCACCGCTTCCGCCGTTAGCGGGCGCCGCACGGAACGCCTTGCCCTCGTCGCTGTCAAGAAACGCCTTGATATGCTCCCGCGCAGCCTTGTCCCCGATATTGACCACATAGGCCCCATCGACAAGATCGGCCTTGGCCTGCTGGGCAATCATCGCCTTGAACGCCGGAACCAGCGCCGGAACAACGTTGCCCTCGGCAATGGCGCTCGACAGTTCCGCCTCAAGCGCAAACCGACGCGCTGCGCCCTGTTCGCTTTCCAGTGACTTGGTTGCCTGCTCGGCCTGCTTGGTGGCGTCCTTGGCCAACTTTTCGGCGGCAGTCAGTTTGTTTACCAGCGCATCACGCTCCGCCTCAAGTGCGGCGAAGTCATCGGGGCTTATTTCCTTGACCTTGCGCAGTTCGGCCTTTGCCTTCTTGGCTTCGTCAAGGGCTTCGTTCTTCTTGGTGTCGATGGCTTCGATCCGCGCCTCAAACTCGGCCCGAATCTTGGCGAGGGCGGCTTCATGATCCGCCTTGGTGATGGTATCCGACATGGGTTGTATGCTCCTAGTGTGCCCGCAGCTCTGCCAGGGTCAATTCGCGCCCGGTGCCGCTCACTAAGTCTTTGACGGTCAATTTCCCTTCGTTGAAAAGCTGCGCCCGTTCCTTGCCGAGCACGCGGTCGATGAATTCGGCGGATTGCCGCTTGAGGAATTGGTCAAACGTGGTCTTGCCGTGAACCGGGCCGTCCTTTGATGCACGCTGGCCCGCGTCCGGCTCGGGGATGTCCAAGCCAATATCAGCGAACGATTTGGGGATAGGCGTCAGAACGCAGCGGTCCCCGAAGTGGATCGGCGGGGCCATGAACGCAACGCGGGTGCCTTTCAGCTTTTCCCCGTCAAGGTTCCATGCCTGTCCATCCAAGGCCATGCAGCGGGGGCATGTAAAACCGTCGAGGGTCGCAAGCCACCGAACGCCCTTGATGTAGCGGCTGTTCTTGCGGAAGGTTTCAAGCCGCGCCCGGTTCATCGCGGTCATCACCGACGAATGCACCAGCGAACGGGCATTGCGGCGGGCAACGTCCATAATTCCCGGTTCACCGCCACGCCCGACTATTCGGCTAACGATTTGCTCTTGCGTTTCCGAATTTGCCACGCCCTGCCGAACCTGTGCCGCGAACTTGAATGCCAGATCATCGCCCTGCTTTGCCCACCATGCACTAGAGGGCGCGCCGTCAATCAGAACGTCCTTCCCGAGCGCCATCAGCACGCCATCGGTCGGAACCTTCACATCAACCGGCATAACGTCCTGCACGATCTCCTGCGCCTTTTCAGCGACGATCACGGCAAGCTCGTAAGTGTCGGTGGAGGCGTTGGCCCGCTTGTAGCCCACCGCAATGCTGTCCTCGGCAGACTTTATCAGGGCCTCAATGTCGCGCTTGGTGGCGTCGGCAAGGTTGGCGGTCTGGATCAGGTCGCGCAATTCCCGCGCCAGCTCGGTAAGGATGTCGTCAACGCGCGCCGCCTCGCCAGCGGACAGCCGCAGGATTTGCAGCGTGTGTTGTAGGATCGCATCGGCAAGGGCTTGTTCGGTCATTTCGTTTCCGGCTTCCGCTTCAATATGGCGCTGATCTTGTCAAACACCTTGGCCACGGCATTGGCTGTTTCAAGGTCAATTATCCAGCGGCACACAGGGCACCGCTCGATTTCCTCCAGCGTGTCGTGGTGGTCGGTTATCATGCCGCATTCGCCGGGGGCAGGCTAGGGCGGGGGATGGCTTGCATCTCCACTTCAGCCTGGTGTTCGTCGAACGACTTGCCGCCGTCGATTACGTCATGCCGCTGCAACAGGTCGAACAGTTCGCGGTCGCTGATCTTGCCAGCCTGCACCGCGCCCACAAGCGCCGTCAGGTCTTGGGCCGAAAGCCCCGCCGTGCCGTAATCCCGGTTGATCTGGTAGGCGATTTCACCCGATGTCCCGACCCATTCGGCAAAGACGCCTAGCGCCCATTCCAGCGCGTCGGATACCTCAAGCACGATGCTGGCGAGGATGGAATTTTCACCCGCCCGCTTGATCTGCGTTGCACCGAGGGTTTCAACCTGCTTGCTTTCATCGGCCAGCATCCGCGCGCCAAGGATGGCCATGCGCTTTTCCAGCCCGTCCAGCGCATCACGCGTCGGTTGCAGGCCCTGCCCGGTGAACTCGATGAACTGGCCCTTGGCTTGCGGGTCAGGTGTGGAAACTGCCGCCGCGCTGCCAAGGTAGATCGGCTTCTCGGTCTGCACCCCGGCAAGGAATAATGTCGGCAGGCCGGTGAAATGCAAGCCGTGGCGGTAATCGCTGTTGACTTGATAGTGTGCGATATTGGCGTCAACCAAGTCGATCAGCGGCGGCTCGTCCAGATCGCCCACAATGCGAAACGGGATATAGGATAGGGGCTTTCCGCCCATCAGCGGAAATACGTCATCCCCGACCTGTTCGTCCTCGTTCTTGTCATTAATGCGGAATACCCGGACTCGATAGGTCATCATCCCTTGCGCGTTGGGAATGAGATCAAGCACCCGATACCGAACCTCGGTCTTGTGGCTGAACTCATCCTCTGCAATATCCGCCTCTTCTTTGAGCGTGACCATGGCAAGCTGCCAGATGTTGCCAATCCGGGCATAGCGCCAGTTGGTGATGCTCTCGATATCGTAATACTGGATTTGCGGGCGCAGGCCGTTTGCCTCTGCTGCCGCCATGGACAGGCTGGTGACATTCTCCGGCATGGGCGGATGATCCACCATCAGGCCGAAGCAGCCGTATTCGAGCATATCCTGAACACAATCTTTGGCGAGGCCGTCAAGGCTGCAACCGGCCATGTCGATATCGGCCAGCATCGGTTCAATCGCAGCGGGAACCTTGACTGTAGGCGGCTTGCGGAAGGCCATACCCGACAGACCGGCAATCGTGCGCCAAACCCCGTTGAAGAAATCCGACCGCTTGAGGCGCGCGTTATAGGCGGATTCCTCTTCGTCGGTTAGCTTGGGAATGTAAGCCTCTCGCGCCTCGTGCAAGGCGTCCTGCCCATCAACGCAATCGCTGCACCGCTTCCACTTGGGGGAAAGCTCGTCGTATTTCGGGTTCGTGGTGCGAACACCCCTGGTCTTGCCTGCCATGTCCTAAATACCTCCGACGCGAATTGGTTGAAGGATGCGCCCCCGCACAGGCCATCTGTAGAAAATCAAGTAACCGGCGGCGTCGTTCATGTGATCCAGCCCTCCGGTTTTATCAGGTTCCCCGTTCTTGTCATAGGCTTGCTTTTCCAGCCCTTCTACAAGTCCGGGGCAACGATCCACATTTACTTTAAAACGCCGCACACCCTGCGAATGTATGGCCTGATTTACGGCCATGACACGATCCTTGACAGGCGGGTTACTGTTCGGCGCAAGCACGGTGAACCCTGCCGCGCGCAACAAAGCGATATCGCTCTCACTGGCATTGTTCGACTTGCGATTGCCGCCCGATGCGTCCGGGTAAACGTAAATCGCATGGCCAACGTAGCGCGACTTGATCGCCGCAATCATGGCGGGGGTGTCGAGGATTCCACTCAGTTCGTCCACGAAGTGCGGGCAGTCGTCCCGCAACACAGCAACGCAAGCGGCCATGGCGCCGACGTTAAAATCCATTCCGATATGCAGCGGTTCGCTTGTCTGCATAACCGTGTCGCAAGCGTTCTCGCGCCGGTCGAATTCGGCATAGACGCTGCCAGCGGTGAGGTTGACGAACTCGCCCTCAAGATAGGCTTGCAACAGGTTCGCCGGGTAACTGGCGCGGAGGCTGTCAATGTAGCCGTCGGGTAGGTTGGCCGCGTTGCTCATGGTTGTGGCGCGAATGAGCCGATAACCTGGAGCCGGGTTCTTTTGCCACCGCTCATAGACAAAGCGGAAGCCTTCGGGTGTGGTTGCCACCCCTACCGTATTCGGCGCGCCGTCGGGCTTCTTTTGCCGGTTTCGGGCAATAACCTTGTTCCACACATCGCGGGCCTTGTCGGTCGCCAGCGTGTCCAGCTCGTCGCAAATGCTATCTGCCACCTCGTAGGCGACGATCCGCGCCGGGTTGTCCATCGTGCGCAGGAGAAGGGTGCCGTTGTCCTCAATATCGATCAAACTATCATTCTTGTTGATCCGGTAAGGGATCTTAACCTCCGTCTCGAGCACCTCCTCAAACCGAGGAATTGCCATGCGCGCCACTAGGTCATAGGTCGGGAGGTAATATGCGGTTGAAAGCGGGGGGTATGCGAACTTGCACCGCAAGGCCCGCCAGATCGCAGCGTGGGACTTGCCCGAACCGAACCCGGCAACCAACGCCGGAAACTGCTCCGTTGCAGTTACGAATTCATGTTGGGGGCGCGTCAAAAGCATCATTCCGGTTGCACGCCGAAATTGAGCACGACTGTTCGCTTATCCTGAACCTTAGCGTCAATTTTGTCAGTCAGCAGCCCACCGAGTTTGGCCAGGCCCATAGTTGCGGAGACGGCAGCGGCAGGCGTTCCGTTATCACGGGCAAATTCCCGGTCCTCAATCAGCATCTTGGCTATGCGCTCGACAGTGATTTCGTGCTGTTCCGCGTGGGCGGCTTTCAGTTCTGCCACCCTTGTTGCAATCTTGTTGTCATCTAGAAGAGCTTTGGCATTGCGGTTTATGGTCTCGCCCTTCATTCCCCCTGCATCATAGGCGCGGCGATATGCTTCCGACGCATTGCCGGTTTCGATATACGCTAGGCAGAAAGCCTCTTGTTTTGGCGTGAGGGCGCGGGCCACTCAATATCCCCTATTGTCCGCAATGCGGCCCGCAAGGGGCCTGCATAGCATAGTTTCGCGGGCTTGTCGCCCCTTTGCTTTACGGTTGCTTGGAAAATCCCTGTGCGGGTCCATGGAACCACGTGTGGCACCTGTAGGCTTGATCGTAATGACTACCGGCTGCCCTTTGTCATAGGCCATGATTACACGTTGGCCGGTCCCCATGATTATGGAGGGACAACCAAATGCGGCGGCGATCAGGAACCTTGGCCCATTGAGGTAATCAATGATTGCCTCGTCAGCCCAATTGGCTACCCGTTCCCGGAATCGTTGGATTGCATGGGTGGTTACAGCAATCATTGCCGCATATCCCGCTGTGCGCGCTTGCGGGCCTTGGTGTTGCGTCGCCCCATTTATTCCCCTCCACCTGTAAAATACCCCCACGAGATTGCGAGCCGGTCTGCCCAATACCATTCGTCTGGCTTCCATCCCCATTCGCGCAGTTTGTAATCCAGTAGGATCAGCGGACGCAGGATGGCCACGTAAACCAGTCGGCGCATATTCATTCCCCTCCCACGTTAGCCAGCTTGATCCACCCTGATGCACCCTTGTGGGTCATGCGGCGTCTCCGAGAAAGAGATCGCCCTGTCTCTGCGCGTCCTCGATGCGGCGGCAGGCGGTCGCGAAGTGGGTTTCGTCGCGCTCAATGCCGATGAAGTTCCGCCCGTTCTGGACAGCGGCGATTCCTGTCGTCCCACTGCCCATGAAGGGGTCGCAAATAGTCTGGTCGGGCTTCGTGAAGTCAGCCACGATCTCAGCCATCAGGCGGCGCGGCTTCTCTGTGGGGTGCAGGCCGGAACGCTCAGGCCCGTTGACAAGGTGAGTGTAGATCCCGCGCTTACCGCCAGCGTTCCAGCTACGGTAGCCGGGGGCGGACCATGCGGTAACGAAGCACTCAAACCCGCGCGCCGGTCCCTGCCCGTTGAAGCGGGGGGCACTATCAGGTTTTACCCACGCGCAGCACGTGTCATATTTGGCACCAGCGGCTTGCAGGCCATCGCGCCACGCCCTGACACCTTCGGCCAGGGTGAAGATGAGGCACCAGCCCTGCGCGGCTTCCACGCACAGGCGGGCGATGTCATCGCGGATTGCGTTGATGCCCTCGAAGCCGAGGTCGGCAATCATCTCCTGCCCGTCATTCCGACGGATGCGCCCAATTGCCGAATGCAGTTCGTCCTCGTAGGGCGGATCGGTGATGACGTGATCGGCCTTGAGCGTCGGGAGAATGTCCCGACAGTCGCCCAAATACAGCGTTGCCCGCCCGATGGTTTCAACCCTCATTCCCCCACCCTCCGGACAGCAACAATGTCCCAATCGCAGCCGGTGTGTATCCAGTTCATGCTGCCGGGGGTGCGGCGGTAATCTTCATCGACCAGGCCGTTCCTGAACTGCACGTGGTATTCTCCGTTAGATGGTTTGCGCTTGCCGGATATGAGCCGGTAGCCGGGTGCGGGTATGGGCTTGGTTTCGATCAGCGCGGTTGCCCCTGCGCGTGCCCCTCAATCCACCGCTGGCGTTCGGCTTCCCGATCACGCTTTAGCCGCTTGGTGTGCGCGTCCGACCATGCCTGCTTGTGGCGCAGATATGGGCCGGAACTACCGACAACCCATTCGATATCGTCGCGCGTCAAGTTGCGGTTGCGATCGTCGCACCATTCTTGATCCGACCGCACCGGAGCCAAAACAGCAACAGCCCCGGCGCTGCGCATTAGCGGATTACTGGTCATAGTTTCCCTCCAGAATCTTTTGGAAGTTGGCCTTTTTGAAGACCCAATCGAACGTGCAGCCGTGCCAGCCCGTGTCGCCCCGCAGGAAGGCGGACCTCTCGATCTTCCCGAAGACCTCTTGGAAGTCTCCAAGCTGGTATTGACCGATGCGGGCCTTCAGGAGTTGGCGGCGCTCGGGGGTTAGTGTTCGGACACAGGGCTTGCCGAGGCGCGGGGCGCTCTCGTTCCAAACCTCCATGATATGTTCGGGCTTGAGGGCGGGTGCATCGTCAGATGCACAGGAAGCTTTAGCTTCCATATCTTCTGCATCTGTCTCTGCATCTGTCTCTGGTGCGTTACACTGCGTTACACCATTGGACGGTGGCGTTTCCTCGCGTTCCGTGGCGTCCCGTTCCGTCCGCTTGCGTTCGCGATGGGCCTTGACGCGCTCGGCTGAATTGTCCTCGCGCTTGGGTTGGCGGCGTTCCCATCCGGTCAAGCGGTCGCCGTCCAGAACCTTACCCTGCATCGCCTCGCGGATGGCGGTTACGTCCTCCGGCTCCATGTCGAGCGCGGCGGCGGCGTCTTCATCATCCCAGCCCAGCAACGTCCCCCGGTCGCCCGCGTTTTGGCTGGCCGATACCATCATCAGGTTAAACAGGGCGATGATGCACGGCAGTGGTTGGCCGCTCTTGCGCGCAATCGTCCGCCACTTCGGATCTGTGGGCATGTCGTGCCAAAGGCGAACCCAATCCGTCACACCCACCCCCATTCAGCAAGCGCCGCCGCCGCATCCTCGATAGACCGGCAGATGGCGTATTTGTGGCCCAGACCCTCCAGCCATGCGCGGCACCGCTTCTGCGTTTCCTGCACGGTTCCCTTGGGGGTCTTGACTTCGATGTGGCCAATGAGCTGGCCGGGACCGTAAACCAGCAGGTCCGGGAATCCTGGATAGAGCCCGTCAGCCTTGAGCGCTGCCATCTGCCGGGCGCGCCGTTCGGGATCGCCACCTAGAACCGCGCCGTTAGGGACGTGCACGCAGGCATAGCCCCTTGCTGCGAGGTAGTGGCGGATTTGCCGCTGTATGGCGCTCTCTGGCCTCACAGCCCGCCCATCGACATGAAGCGAAGGCTGCGGGTAAGTGCCGCAATGCGCGGGTGGCGTGTCGTGTAAAACTCCAACCTGTCACATGCGTTCATGATCGTGGAATGATCCCGACCACCCAGCGAGGCAGCTATTCGCGGATAGGACCACCCTCGTTCACGCAGGACGGTCGCAACCGCCGCGCGGGCAGCAACCAATTCCCCGTTCCGACGATCTCCGGTTATTTCCTCCGGCGTCGAACCGATTGCCTCGGCAGCATGGATTACCATGAGCTTGGCAATGGCCACCTTGGGAAGCGTGCGGTGGTGTCCAGGCGGGCGATACCATTGGGGCCAAAGACGCATCAGGCATACTCCCTGCGGAATGGCTTGGAATGGTAGCGGTCCAGCACGCTCTGGATGTAGGCGCGTGATGGCATGGGGCGGTCTGCGCCAAACTCATTCGCCAGTGCGGCCAGAACCTTGTCTGTCGTGCGCAGATAGGCGAACCGGGGAACGGCAGCCTTGATCATCACGAAGGGTGTGGGCCGGTAGGGGGTGCGACCGTCTGTCATGCCACCCTCCGAACAGCGAAGGGTGAGCCGTAATCCATCGGTTCTGTGGCAGGCTCCCGGCGCGGTCCGTACTTCCACTGGAGCCGGTTGCATTCGCGGGCGCGGGAATTGATCTCTTCGCGCTCCATGACCTGTGCCATGGTGCGGTGGCCGGGCAGGGGAAAAACAGGCGGGGCAGCTTTAGCCTTCATTGGTGCAATTTTCGTTCGGCTTCCCTGTGCTCCCGGCGAAGGTGCAGGCGCTCCAACAGGGCGCGCTCCTCGGGAGGCAACAGGCGGTTGCGGTGGGTGTGGGGTAGGGCGGCGAGGATGTCGGAGCGGGTCATTCCATGATCCCCTCTTCCAAAAGCGGCAGTTGCTCAGGGAGCAGCCAGCCACGATCTATTGCGTCGTTCACGATTGCGGTTATCTCGGCAGGGTCGTTTGACCGCCGGATGTGGAAAATCACGGGGCGCAGCATCATGGCGGACACCAGTGCTTCAGCCATGAGGGCGCGCACCTTGCTCATCCTACCAACCTCAGCCGCTCGCGCTCAGTCGCCGTCACAAAGGCGCCCAGAGCTTCAATGCAGTCCTTGACGGCAGGAAGGGCGTCCATCTTGCCCTTGGGGCCCTTGGCGCGGGAGAGAGCAGCCATAGCGTCGGCAAGGGCAGGGAGGGCTTCCGGGGCGCCCTGTGTGTCATTGGCCCATAGCGCGGTGTAGGGGGCAACCGCTTCGCCACCGTAGATCGCGCCGATCTTGGCAATGGTGAGTGCGCCGAGGTCAGCCGCCTCATTCCGCGCGTTGCGGATGGTGCCTACCGAGACCCCCAGCTTATCCGCCGTGTCCTGATCGGTTTCGTGGTGCTGGTGCTGGATGTCGCGGATGATTGCCGCCACCGCACGGCGCAAAGACTTTGTGTCCGGGGCGGCGAAGGGCAATAAGACATTATTGCGATGCGGCATTATTCAGGCCCCATGGAAAAAAGTTACTGCCACCAGCCCCGGATGCGTGATGCGTGGTCGATGACCATTCCGCGCAGGACGAGAAAGACGACAGACAGCACGATTGATGCCGTGGCGATGTCGCTGAGGAGCGGCCACATTTCAGGCTCCTGGCGGTGCGAGGAAGTCGGACGGAACCGGCTTGCCATTGATGGTTGCAAGCTGTGCGAACGCTGGCCGGAAAGCGTAGGGAACGCCTCGGATGCGCCACGCATGGAGGCGCTGGTTGCTCAGGTCGAAATGCGCCTTGACGATGACGGGCGAAACCTCATCGATCAACGCGCTGTGAGGATGTTTGTCAGCCATGCCGCCGACATTATCAACGTAGCGTTGAGAGGTCAACCCTTCAAATGTTGATGGAGCATCTACACCATCTCGCGCATACGTGGCGGATGCGATTGGGTGAGCGCATTATGGAAGCCTGCACGGCCCTGGGGATCAACCAGGCCGAATTGGCGCGCCGAACGGACCTCAGCCCGCAAAGGCTCAATAACTACATCCTGAACAAGCGCCCGCCGGACATTCAGTCGCTGGTCAAGATTGCCAACGTCCTGAACGTCACGCCCGACGATCTGCTTGGCGTCAGTGGACCGTCAGACGAGGAACTGACCGACATTCTCGGCAAACTGCTGGAGCTTGAGGGCCTTGATCCTCAGCGCGCTGGCACCATTGCCGAAGCCGTGAGCGCAACGCATCGAGTGCTAAATGCTCTGCCTGATCATCCGGGAGATGCGGAACGGCGGAGACTTGCTGCTCAGGCAGTTTGGACCGCGAAACAGCCTCGATAGCTTCGCACAGCGTCGGCTTCATTTCCCCCACCCCCTTAATTGCGGAACATTCCGCGAACGTATCGATTCGCTTCCCTGTAGGAAAGCGCGGTTAGCGGCCCGGCTAGTGGTTATCCTTACACTAGAAGGCGCATTATTAATCGTTTGTAAAGTCGGAAGCATCAACGCGATGTCGGAAAAAATGCGCTCCGCATAAACAAACCCGTTGACACGGAATCAACGCAGCGTTTATACCGTCCTCATCAACAGAGGACACGCCACCATGGCACTCGACATTCTCACGCCAGACCAGCTTGCCAAGGTCCGCGATGCTGCCCTGCGCAAGGCGGCGTATTACGAAGCCAACATCAACCCGCGCTATGCGGACAGCACCAATCGCCTGATCCGGGGCCTTCGTCACACCGCTGCCGATTGTCAGTGCGCGATTGACGACGCCTGCGAGCCTTCGATGCGTTCTGTCCTGATCGAACTGGACGAGGACCATGATCTGGCCCGCGCGGCTTACTCTTACGTTCCGGCGATTGGGATCGTGTCGTGACCCCGGCCCGCAAGCAGCGGATTGAAGCGGACGTGCAGGCCACACTGGCCGCCCGCCGCGAATACGATCCGACCTTTACCCTTGATCGGCAGGTTGCCGAAGCGCGCCGCGAAATAGGCGAGGCCCGCTGGCAGCAACTCAACGCCGAATGGCGCGCAGCCGAAAGGGACCGCCCGTGACCCCCAATGCATCATGGGACCAGTGCAAGGCGCTGGCTTACCACTTCCCCATCGCGGCTTTCATCCGCCGCCAGTTCCTTGCCACGCAAGCCCTGTGGGACGCTGAGAGCGCGATTGCTCCGATGGACGAGGCAAGGCCCTGTGTCGCCGGGGTGATCGCTGGAGGGCTGCTTATCGTCCTGGTCATGGCTGAACTGTGGTTCGGACTGGTGGTGGCTCATGGGTGAGGATTGGAAACCCGGCGATCTGGCAATGCGTGTCGCCCCGCCACTGAAAAGTCGATGGGCGTGGAAACCGCGCCCAGGCGGAGTTTACACCGTCAAACGAGTTTCGGTCTGGCGTGACGGAACAATTGGTTTGGCACTGGCAGAAGATCCAGAGGGCGATGTGAAGGCAACGTGGAGGGCTTCACTCTTCCGTAAAATCCGCCCGCACACCCCTGACGCCGAGGACGCTGAGACCATTCGCTTGCTGACGGGGAAGCCCACCACGGTGAACGCATGATCCTGACTTTATCCCACACCTACACCGCGCGTTCGATGCGAGGCCACCGTGCCTATCTCGACATCCCGCGCAACTTCCGCCGCGCGTCCTCGACTCTGGCGCATAACCCCACCCCTGCATCTATCGAGGACGATGCTCGGGTAAAGGGGATCAGCAAGTGAACGCCGCGTCCAAGATTGAGGTGCCGACTGGCCTCGCGCTGCTGCGCCAACCATTCCTTCCGCACCAGATCAGCAAGCTGCCAAAGCCGACCAAGAAGCAGACCGACGAGGTTCGGGCTGACTTCAAGAAGGGCGTCCGCTGCAAGCTCTGCGATAGCTGGCACCACCCCGACGTTATCCATCTGGATTACGTGGGCCACGCTGCCGCCACCGACCGCCTGCTTGAGGCAGACCCGGAATGGTCATGGGAGCCGGTCGCGCTTGGTCCTGATGGATTGCCCGCGCTCGATCGCAACGGCGGATTGTGGATCAGGCTGACCGTCTGTGGCGTCACCCGGCTCGGCTATGGCGATGCGGACGGCAAGACCGGCGGCAACGCGATCAAGGAAGCCATCGGGGATGCGATCCGCAATGCGGGGATGCGCTTCGGCATGGCGCTAGACCTTTGGCATAAGGGCGACTTGCATCTTGATGCCGATGAGGGCGGGCAGGGACATAGCCAGGAAGGCGAGGTTAGCCCTCCCGCCAACGTCATGCCGGACGCGGAATGGTCGAAGCTGGTTCAGCTTGTCGAAACCACGAAAGCCAACATTCCTGCGATGCTCGGTTTTCTCAAGATCAACGTGCCGAACAACAACCTGCGCCTGTTGAACCAGGAGCAATACGCCAAGGTTCTGGACGCCCTCAACGACAAACTCGCGAAGATGGCGAAGGCCGAAACCGACGCTAAGGCGAAGGAGCCCGCATAATGGACCCGGAATTTGTCAAGCAGGCCCTCTGCTATGACCCGGAAACCGGGGTCATGACATGGGCGAACTGCTCCAAATACCACAACGCTCTAAACGGGGCAGAGGCTGGCGGGCCAATCCCGAACCAGAGCGGTAAGTTCTATCATAAAATAACCATTGGCGGGCGGAAGATAAGCCGCAGCAGGTTGGCGTTTGCGTGGATGACTGGACGTTGGCCGTCTGAGTGCATCGACCACATCAACGGTAACTCACTTGATGACCGATGGGTAAACCTCCGCGAAGCCACGATCACCGAAAACGCATGGAACCATAAGAGGCGCGCCAAGCGGCAGGACCACCTGCCAATGGGCGTTCGCCAGATGGGATCTGGGTTTCAGGCTCGCATCGCAGTCAACAAGCGCATGATTCACCTTGGCGTATTCGAGACGCCGAGCGCGGCCCAAGCGGCATATCAGCAGGCAAGGAGCGCCCATTATGGCAAGTTCGCCTAACATCGCCCAGCGGTCGGCCGAGTGGTTCACCGAGCGCGCCGGGAAGGTCACCGCTAGCGCCATCTACAAGGTGCTGGCTAGGACCAAGACCGGCTATGGGGCTGACCGCGCCAACTATCACGCCCAGCTTGTCACTGAGCGCCTGACCGGGCTTCCCGCCGATAGCTTCAGCAATGCCGCGATGGCATGGGGCACCGATACCGAACCGCAGGCCCGCGCGGCCTATGAGTTCAGCACGGGCCGCGATGTGGTCGAGATGGGCTTTGCGCCACACCCGGAGATCGCCATGGCCGGGGCTTCCCCCGATGGGTTGGTCGGTTCGGCGGGCCTTGTCGAGATCAAGTGCCCGAACAGCGCGACCCACATCGCCACCCTGCGAGGGGCGGAGATTGACCGCAAATACATCCTGCAAATGCAGTTCCAGATGGTCTGCACCGGGCGGGAATGGTGTGACTTTGTGTCGTTCGATCCGCGCCTACCGCTGGAGATGCAGTTGCATATCCGCCGGGTCGAGCGGGACGACGCTCTGCTGACCGAGATCCATGGCGAGGTGCGCAAGTTCCTGGCCGAAGTTGATGAAGCCGTGGCGGACCTTCGCGCGCGGTATTTGAAGGAAGCTGCATAATGACCGACCGATACGACGCCATGACCTTCCGCGAGATCAACGGAAAGCATTACCCTCGCCAACACGGCAACATGGTCAAGAACCGCAATGGTGATGGCTGGACGCTGTTCCTCGACTCCATGCCCGCCCCTGTGGACGGGCAGTGGCGGATTGCCATCCTGCCACCGAAGGAACGTGACGACCGGGAACGCTCTGCCAATGCTGACCGCAGGCAGGCGCAGGAGCGTAGCAACGGTGGCGGATATGGCGGGCGAGTTCAGGACGATGGGGACGAAATTCCCTTCGCTCGCAACGATACGGTGTGGTGATGACCAGTTACCGCGAAATTCTGGTCGAGGACGCAGACCTTTCCACGATGTCGCGCAATTGCCTGCGCAACGGCGGCTTCTACCGCATGGGCGAAGTTGAAAAGGCGACGGCAGCAGAACTTCTCCGCATCCCGAACCTAGGCCGCAAGTCCATGCGTGAGATTGAGGATTGGTTTGCCGGTCACGGCGCGCTTTGCGGCGAACGTCGAAGCGATGCCATGCGCCAACTCAAGGCAATGACCGAACGAGCCGCCTCGCTCCGCCAGCAGGCCGAGCAGACCGAGCGATATATCGAAGAGCTGAAGGAGCGTCTCGGGTAATGGCCCTCCCGCCCCGCGCCCCCAAGAAGGAAAAACGCGATAGCCGCTGGCGCTGTCCAGCCCATCGCAATTGGGTCCGCACCTCGTTCGGCTGCGCCATGTGCGGAAGCTTCGAGAACAGGCAGTTTGCCCATGTCCGCATGGGGAGCGGGGCGGGAATGTCACAAAAGCCGGATGACTGGCGCGGGGTGGTTTTGTGCGAAGCCTGCCACCAGGGCGACCAGCACACGAAGCTAGGTGAGCCGGGTTTCTGGCAGGAATACGAGAAGCGCCACGGTCAGACCGTTTGGGAACTGATCGACGCATTCTGCAAGGCCAGCCCACGGGCGGCAGAGATTAGGCAGGTGAGGAATGGCTGACATCGTTATTCGCCACAGTAGCGGTTGGGGTGAGTGCGACGACTGCGGTTCCTATGATTGGGAAGCCGTCACTGTAGAGCGCGATGGGCAGAAACTATTTTTTCACGCCGGGGACGGACATTTGGGCGGCGGCACATGGTATGACTGGAGAGAGCCGGTTCGCGCCATTCTGACTGCTCTCGGCCACAGCGTCGAGTTCATAGACGAAAGCGGCGACGAATGAGCGCCGATAAATCACCCCTACTGTTTACCCCGCGCCTCGGGGGCCTGTTCCCCGCCAACGCCAAGGCCCAAGCGGCCATGCGCGAGACGCAGGGAACCGTCACGGTATCCATTACCGGGGGCAGGCCCAACCAGCGCCGCAGGGGCCTTTACTGGGCCGTCGCCGCGCTTGTGGTGGAAGTCCTGAATGACCTTCACGGCATGACGCTGGATGAGGACGATCTGCACGACATCACGCGGCAGAAATTGAAGCTGGGGCACTGGATTGAACTGCCGAGCGGAGACCGCCGGTTCAAGCCCGCCAGCACCAGCAATCGCGCAATGGGCGAGGCGGAACGCGCCGAATACACAGACAAGGCTTTTCGCCTGTGGAGCGTGTGGTGCGGGGTGGATGTCGAGACATTGCGCCGGGAAGCGGAGATTTCCGCATGACCTACCCCAACTTGCAGGAACGCGCCGAACGCCTCGGAACCGAACCGGAGATACTGGCCCGCGCCATTGAACTCGCGTTGGCAACCAAGCTGCACGGCAAGGTTGCACAGACAGGCATCGAATCCGGCGGATGGGATGGCGAATATATCACGCGCCATTTCGCCCAGGCCGAAGCTGAACTCATCAAGCATCGTGAAGAGGTAACGGAAGAATGAGCGAGACGCATAAATTGAAGATGGCGCGCAAAGCGGTTCGTCGTGGCGAAGAGCATTTGCAGATGAACCGCCCGGATCTGGTAAGAGCCCTGCTCGGCGTCCCCGCAGGCATCAATCGGCACACCATGAAGCCGCACGAACACAAGCGTGAAATTGCGCGCCGGTCAGCCGCATGACAATCGCAGCCCTGATCTTTGCTGCTGCTGGTTGGATAGCCTTTGCAAGAGAATGGAGGGCGCACGTTGGCCTGACCGTTCGGCGCAACACGCTATTCGACGCGATCAAGCATGGCGACGACGAGCACCGGGCGTGGCTGCGGAAGGCGATCGATGAGCACTTTGCGCCAATAACCCCATCGGAGGAAACATGACCAACTGGAAGAGCATCGATAGCGGAGTAGCGAGATGACTTGGAAAGATTGGCTGCTGTTCGTCGCCTTGTTGGTCGCTGGAACAGTGGCACACAAGGTCATCGGAGCCGGCTTCGATCAGGACACGGCTACCCGGCTTATCGTGATGGCCTCCATGGTCGTGACGGTGAATGCCGTTCGGTCACCCCCAACCACCAAGCCAGAGGTATGATATGAGCGCGGTCCCCACGCTGCTGACAGAGGATGAAGCCGCTGCGCTGATCCACGTCAGCCCGCGCACCTTGAGGGCGTTGCGGTCCAAGGGGAAAATCCGTTACGTTCGCCCCAGCCCGCGCAAGGTGTTCTACACGCCGGAGGACTGCGCCGAATACCTCGCCCGCCAAACCAAGCAGGACGAACCCGTATGTCCGTCTACAAACCCGCGAAAAGCCCGCGCTTCCAATACGATTTCGTCTGGCAAGGGCAAAGGTATCATGGATCGACTGGCTGCACGTCCCGGCGGGATGCCGAACGGTTTGAAGCTGATATCCGGCGGAAAGTCGCGCTAGGCGAGAAGTCAAAGCCGACCCTGACCGTCGAGGAAGCCTGCAACGTCTGGCAGGAAATGGTTGGCGATCACTGCGCCAGCAAGGCGACCACGCTCTACCAGCTCGGGTATCTGATCGTCGGCCTCGGGGCAAAGACCCCACTTCACGATCTGACCTTCAAAGTCATCCAGGACTACACCGCCAAGCGCCGCGCCAAAATATCCCGGTCGAGCGTGAACCGCGAGGTCCAACTATTGCGCCGGGTTGTCCGCTTCACCGCCGCGCGCGAGATCGAGGTTCCGCAGATCGAATGGGGCAAGCTGCTGTTTGCCGAGCCGAAAGAGCGGGTGCGGGAATTGACGCCCGACGAGCAAAACCGGCTATTCGAGAAGCTGCCCGACAACCTCAAGCCGCTGGTGGAGTTTGCGATCCTGTCCGGGAAGCGCCGCACCGAGATCATTACCCTGCGCTGGGCAGACGTGGATCTGAGCGGACTTCGGGCCACCGTCACGATCAAGGGTGGCGACCGGCACACGTTCCCGCTGTCCCCGCGTATGGCGGCGATCATCCGCGAGCAGCCGAAGTCCTGCCCTCAGGTATTCACCGATGAATGCCAGCGCCGCGCCCCGAAGCGGGCGGATCGGCCAGCGCGGCAAGTCGGGGAACGCTACCCATTCAGCAAGCAGGGCTGGGTCAGGCAGTGGCGTAAGGCACTCAAGGATGCCGGGATTACCGATTACCGCTTTCACGACAACCGCCACACCGCCGCCACGCGGAACCTGCGCGCCTCAGGCAACCTCAAGGCGGTTTCCAAGATGCTGGCGCATTCGGACATCGCCACGACAGCCAAGTATGCCCACGCGCTGGAAGATGATGTGAGGGCGATGATGACGGCGACGGAAACGGGGCAGAAAGCCGGGGAGTCGCAGCCTGTTCGGGTACGTAAAAAATCCGCTTGACGCGCGGACATTGCGGGCGCATAAGGTGCGGACAAGGAGACGTGACGTGGACGCCATCGCACAAGGCTACTCAGACGCTTTCAAGGCCGCCAATGGTTACGCGCCAGCGATTGAGCCAAACGGGATGCGTTATAGCGTGACCACACGCACCGGAACCTGCACCAACTACACGGCGCGCGACCTGTCCAACCTGACCCGCGCCCTCAATCGGCTTGCCGCATGAAACCTCGCGTCCTGATCGGCTATTCCTGCTGCCCATTGACACTTGAGGCATTCGAGCGCGCCGGGTGCGAAGCGTGGACCTGCGACCTGTTGCCGTCTCGCGGGCGACCCGACCGGCATCTGCAATGCGATGTATGGGAAGTGGCGGAGGATGACTGGACGTTCGGCCTGTTTCATCCGATGTGCACATACCTGACCATCAGCGCGGCATGGGCCTTTGGCGATGGGCCATACCATCAGCGGGTAAAGCCCGGAACACTGGTCGGCGCAGCACGGCGCGAGGCCAGAGAAGTGGCGATTGCCAACTTCCAGCGGCTTGACGCGCTGCCCTATCCCCACGCCATCGAGAACCCCGCACCATCATTTGTCAGTCGTGCGTGTCGGGAGCCTGACCAGACCATACAGCCGTATGAGTTCGGGGACGACGCCAGCAAGCGCACGGGCTTGTGGATACGGGGTGTCCCCCGCCTGCGAAAGACGGGGCGTGTTCCTGGCCGGATTGTCAATGGTAAGGAGCGGTGGGCCAACCAGACAGATAGCGGACAGAACCGGCTGTCACCGGGAAGCGAGCGTTGGCTTGAACGCAGCGCCACATATCCCGGAATTGCCGCCGCAATGGGCAGGCAGTGGGGTGGGTATATTACGGAAAGGCTCGCCGCATGAACTGGCGCGACTTCCTGACCGCCGCCGAGCGCCGCCGCATCGACAAGATCGAGGCGACCCGGACGGCTCTGAATGCCGAACATCGAAAGATTGCCGAACGCGCCCGCAAGCGCATGGAGCGCGAAAACGCCAGCAAGTCCCGGACTATTCCCGAACCTAACGCAAAGGGTGTGTGAGAAATGGCTGATTCCAGCGCCTTTGCGGCCTATAGCCACACTGCTCCCAAAGCAGATGCGCTACCAGGCTGCGCTACTCCCCGACTGGCGGAAGCCCTTAGGTTTCCGGCCTGTTTGACGCAAGCGGAAACCAGCTTTCGTGGCAACGCATGGCGGAACGCGTCAGGAACAGGCGAACAGACTCCCGGATTATCCCCGAACCGCCTCTCCGTAACCACACCACACAAGGGGGAGGGGGTGTGAGATACGGAGACGTTGCGCGCGGGCCGGGCTTCATTGCGTAACAGAAAGCGCCCATTTGCGCAAGTCTAGCGCGTAGGTTTGCCACTCGGCAGCGGCTCGCAAGTCGGCTTCGCTAACCACGACAGCCCCGGCGGGCAATTCCTGACGAATTCCGGCAGGATCGGCTTCACTGACGGCGACGGGGGCGCACTGACCACCTGATGACACGATGACGCGGTGAGTAGCAACGTAGCGGGAAGTAGCGTCCCGAGCATCAGCCAAGGCCGCTTTGTATTCCTGATCGGCTTCATGGGCTTTCTCCTGATAGGTGGCACGCTCTTGCGCGCGTAGGGCTTCCTGTGCCTTAGCGGCGGCCTGTGAGGCCATTTGGCATTGCTCGGCCCTGTGGTGCCACTTGGCAGCCTGATGGCGCTCATATGCCCCCCAGATGGCCAGCAAGGCGCACACAGCGCAAAGAGGGCACTTGGCGACAAACTGCACCACGCCCGCCAGTTTTGCCCTCAGGAAGGCCCAGGCAAGCCAGATCATTGCCCGTCCCCCTCGCCGCTGGCTTCGATGCCGTCCCGCCCGACCTTGATTGCCCGGATCGAAACGAACATCGCCAGCCCAATAACCACAACCATCAGCGCGGCGGCGACAATCAGCGCCAAGTCGCGGAACGTTGCCCACAGCGCCACCCGCTCCAGCGCCTCGATCATCGCCCATATGACAACGGCAGT
>JAAOEI010000263.1_pt1 | contig 21159 bp, 32 predicted proteins | sample 7059261 | NCBI WGS metagenome assembly JAAOEI01 (sample SAMN14008812, study PRJNA610033) | viral metagenome | isolation source: viral particles filtered from seawater | place: China: Hangzhou Bay, Yangshan Deep Water Harbour | collected 2017-10-31 | reverse complement strand
CTCACTGGGAACACGGAATGAGCCGTGGGCAGCGGGAGATGCCGCCCTCAGGGTTTTTTAGGATCGAAAAGTCTGCCTCACGAGGGTCTTTAGTCAACCGGGGCAGTGTCAAGAAATTGGCGAAAGTTTGGTGGAGAAAGTTGGGATTTAGGCGCGATTTAGCTTGATTGACAGACGAGTTGGGGTTAGAGTAGGAAGACGCGGCGGGGGCTTGCTTAAGGCCACCGCCGCTAACCTAACGCGACCGCAACCGTTGGCTAGAACGGAGGCAGCTCGTAAGGCTTTACCAAGCCTAACACGCTCCCCAACTACCCAATCAAGCATCGCGCACGGTTCGACCTGAAACGGTCATTGGCTCGGTGCGGCCTAAGCGCACTTGACGGCGAGAAGTAGAACGCGACGGCGGGACAGACCGCGTAAAAGGGGAGTTTGGTCTTTTCTCCGGGACTTGTTGACCACCCCGACCTGATGTGTCGTGACAACACCAGGGACTTGCGCTCTCTCTGATGCGGCGTCGAATCACAGACGCGCTAAGCACATCAGGGAAAGAACAAGTCCCGGTATGGAAGAAAGGATCTAGATGGAGCCGCTAGACGATTCCGATTACGTTCACCCCGGCAGCGGTCGCCTATTGGCGTCGAAACCTGTCCATCCAGCGACATCCGCTGAGATTCGGGCCAAAGCCATGCTGGCGTTGTCCTACGGCAACGGCAACGACATCGAGAAGAAGGAGGCCGCGCTGCGAGAGATTTACGCACTGGTTGATGTTGATCCCTCATGCACGCACGGCACGGCTTGGGATGTTCACTGCTGTAACTGCCACTCGGGGTTCATCTTTGATCTGAAACACGAGTGCCCTGCCGAGCCGCGTTCGAGTTTAGAACAGTTTCTTTCCCCCGCCGCCTCGCGCGACGTTGACGGTGACCAAATGTTTAGCCTCACTTGTGCCAATTGCGGCCGACAGACCGACGATGCCGACCACGACCACGGCTGCCCTGAAATCGACCAATCTATCGAACGCGCCAAAGCGGCAATGGATCGGCACACGGTCTATGCGCTGAGTAGCCGTTCAACGGCTCCCGATACGGTGGAGGTTATCGCGTCCTTTGTTGAGCATTTAAGAGACGGCCACCAGAGCACGACGGAGCCGGTGTCGAAAGTGGCGCGGCTGATTCGGGAACGCTTCGGAAAGCGGTAATGCTGACGATTGTGCCGACCACGCTGGCCGAGGCTAACGCCTTCGTTGCTGAGCATCACCGGCATCATGGCCGCGTGGTCGGGCATCTGTTCTCGATTGCTGTCTCGGAGGCTGAGAAGGTCTGTGGCGTGGCGATTATCGGGCGTCCGGTGGCGCGTCATCTGGACGACACGTTCACCGTGGAAGTCACCCGCGTGGCAACGGACGGCACCAGGAACGCAGCATCAAAGCTCTACGGAGCTGCACAACGGGCGGCGTTCGCGCTCGGGTATCGCAAGGTCATCACCTATACGCTGACCAGCGAACCCGGCACGACGTTGCGGGCCGTGGGCTGGAAGGTGGTCGGGGAAGTGAAGGGGCGGTCGTGGTCGTGTAAGTCGCGCCCGCGAGTGGACAAGCATCCGTTGCAGGACAAATTTAGGTGGGAGGTTGCCCTATGACTCGACTACTGGTGAACGACCTTTGGAATCAATACGACGGACTGATTGGCCATATTTCAACCACTGAATACGTGGAGCGCGGCGAGAACGTCGGGGGCTACCTAGCCGAGCAGAGAAAACTGGCAGATGGGCTACGAGAGAAAATAATCGCCGTCTTGGCCCCTGACAATGGGCATGAGCGTGCGTTGCTGCTTGCGAATATCCGCACCTCCGCGGCGGCTGGTTTCCGCTACGGGAGCGGCCCAACCCCACGCACACCAGAGCGCATTATTGAGCGCAAGAACAAGGCGTTGCGGGACATCCTAACGTTCCTAGAACGAGATGGCATCGTCGGTTCCATATTACGAACAATCACTGAAGACGAAATCAGCAGGGACTAAGCATGGCCCTCCTCCTCCAACTGACTCAGAAGCTCGCCCACGGCTTTCAATCCGCTTGGTCGATCTGGCCGCGCAAGGAAGCCAAGAAGGACGCGGAGAAAGCCTGGAAGCAGAAAGTCACCACGCCCGAGACGGAGGGCAAGGTGTTTCAGGCGTTTGAGTGGACGATCCCGATGCTGCTGGAACGGGAGCCGCAGTACCGGCCACTTCTCGCCTCATGGTTGCGCGGGGAGCGTTGGGAAGACGAGCCACCGGCCAAGGCCAAGCCCCCGTTGACGGATGAACAGAAGCGAGTCTTAGCGCGTGTGCAGGCGAACTTACCGACACAGCCCCGTCAGCCGATGACGCCTGAGCAGTTGGCGATTCGGGCGCGGTTGGCTGAGGAATGGGGGCGGGAATGAGCGAGATCGACCTGACCGATCAACGCCCGCGCACGACCACGGCGGAGATTCCCGAGAAGTTGCGGGCGCTCAAGCCGTTGCCGCCCGATCCGGAGTTGGAAGCGTTCAAGGTCAAGTTGCTGGCGAAGTTGGCGGAGCGCGGGAGGGCCGAGCGATGAGTGACGCGAACCAACCCGAAGCCCGCGCCCGCGTGTTGGCGGCGTTGCAGGCGGCAGGGCCGAAGGGGATTACGACCTGGGAACTGATCCATGAGGCCCAGCATTCGCGGGCGGCTGGGCGCGTGTGGGAGCTGGCCGAGCACTACGAGATTGAGCATGTGCGCGAGAAGGGCAACGTCCACCGCTGGATTTATCGCGGGCCGAAGCCGCAGCCGTCGCTGCTGGCGCTGATGCAGGAGGCGAGCTAATGAACCGCGTGACCGTGATCATCGAGGCGGAACACGACGGCAACCAGCATCGGACGGAAGTGTCGGGGCAGTTTCCGGATGGGGACTTTACCCGCGATGTGGTGCTCAGTGTGTTTGAAGATGCGCTGAGGGGCGCGGGCTACCAGTGTGCGCTTGAAGCCCTAAATGTCGATGACGGGCCGGAGCCGGGGCGATGAAGCGCCACAAATACGGCGCGAAGCCCACGACGGTGGACGGCATCCGGTTCGCGTCGAAGGCTGAGGCGCGGCATTACGCGGAACTCAAGCTTCGCGAGAAGGCCGGCGAGATTCGCGGGCTGGAATTACAGCCAAAGTTCCCGCTGATGGTGCCGGAGTATGGCAGCGGGTTCGATGTCAAGGTGGGCCACTACATCGCGGATTTTCGATACCACGAAGGTCCGAAGGGCGTGCTGCGGGTCGTTGACGTGAAGGGCATGAAGACGCCCGTGTACCGCCTCAAGAAAAAGATGGTCGAAGCCCAGTACGGCATCCAGATCACGGAGGTGGCATGAGCTTCCCCCGCCGCCCAGGCAAGCCCTGCGAACACTGCGGCCTGTGGTTCCGCCCCAAGCAGCGCCCCACGACGGCGCGATTCTGCTCCCGGCCCTGCGCTGACAAGGCTCGGCCGCGCCAGTCCCGCGTGGAAGCGGGCAGGAAGGGCGGTGGGAGGCGTTCTCAGGGCCTGTGGGCGCGGATCGACGCGCTCGGGCCTCGGGATGCCTACCGGCTCGGGCGCAAGCACCAGCGGGCCGATGTGGGGAACCGCGTCCAGTCGGCACGGCGGGAAGGGTTCGCGGACGGCTACGAGGCGGCTTTGCGGGCCATGAAGGAGGCGGCATGAGTCTACTTGAGCGCTGGATCGTGGTGGTGGGCCTGCTGGTGCTGGCGTGGCGCGGGCTGACGTGGCTGGTGGGGCGCTGGGCGGATAACGAGGCCAAGCAGCAACGGCGAACGTTGGATCGCATCATGCGGGCGTCCACGCCCCCGCAAGCGCCGGGGCTGAAGTCGGATCACAGGAGGGTGAGCTAGATGGGGCTGCTAGCCTGGCTGCTAGCCTGGCTGACGGGCGATGACGCCACGATCCCGCACTGGACGCCACGCCGGGCGCACCAGGCCGAGCGGGACACGCTCCTAGCCTCTGGGGTGGTCGTGGAACCGCATTGGCTCTGGAGCCTTCCTGCGCAGCAACGGGAGCAGATGGCAAAGCGGCGGCGGGAGCAGTCATGGCGGAAGCGGACGCAGGCCACGGAAGCGAGGCGGGCATGACCGCCGAGGAACGCCGACGCCGGGACGCTCGAGAACGGGTGCGGGAATGGCGCGAACAGCGCACCGCCGCGGGTCGCTGCCATCGCTGCCCGCGGCTGGTGGAGGAGGCGGGGTGGTTCTGCCGGCGCTGCCGGATTGAAACCGCCCCCACCGCTCGAGAAGCCGAACGGCGCCGAAGGGAGCAGCGGGCGTTCCTTGAGATCATGGAACGGCTGGCTGAGGGGCGCTGCGTGGGGTGCCTGTCGCCCTCGGATGGGCGGTGGTTCTGCCGTCCGTGCCGGAAGGCGCAGAAGTTTGCGTACGCAGGCCCACGGGCGAGGCGATCATCAGAGTGGCCGGATGCCGAAACCACGCAAACCTTTAGCCGAACGATGGGCCAGCTTCGTCCGCAAGACGGACACCTGCTGGCTATGGACCGGGCCCCTGGTCGGGGGCTATGGGTCGATCAGTCGCGGGGGCCGAGAGGGCGCGAGTGCGCGTGCCCACCGGGTCGCATGGGAATTGACCCACGGGGAGATTCCGCCGGGTCTGTTCGTCTGCCATCGCTGTGATGTCCCGGCGTGTGTGAATCCGGCCCACCTGTTTCTGGGGACCGCGCTTGACAACAAGCGAGACGAGATCGCGAAGGGCCGACAGGCCATGCCGGAGGTGAAGCGCCGTCAGGGTGCCGACAACGGTAGGGCGCGGTTGTCCGAGCGGGACGCGATGGCGATTCGGGCGCAGTATGTGGGCCTGCCAAGACGAAACAATTACCCCAAGCGCGGTGGAGTCACCGCGATAGCGCGTCAGTTCGGCGTGGGGGTAGAAGCCGTTCGGAGAATCGGGCGCGGCGAGAGTTGGTCGCACGTTGGCTAGTCGGCTCTTGCGCGCACGGTGGTCGATATTCGCAAGGCATCTCGCTGCATCTCGGCACCCGATTCTGTGCGGACCTTGGCGGAGTGAAGTCGGGTTCGAGCTTCTTTACTGGATTCCGTTTCTCCATAACCTCCGAGAACGGTACGGCCTCAGCCGGGACCGCCTGATCGCCGTGGGCCGTGGGGGATCGGCCGCGTGGTACGACACGGCGGGCTCGGCTGACCTCTTTGAGCGCCTGAGCGTTGAGGAAGCCCGCACGCTCAGCATCCAAGCCAGCCAAACCACCGGCTCCATGAAGCAGAATCAGACCCTCGCATGGGAGCGTCAGGTATGCGCCCTGACGGCCACGGGCTTGGGGTTGACCGAGTACCACATCCTGAGCCCGTCGTGGATGTACGGCCTCTGTGCGCCGTTCTGGGAGGGGAAGCAGCCGCTGGCGTGGCTGGATCACTACTTGCTCCACGCGGTCAAGATGCCCGCCCCCGCGGTGGATGCCGACCTCGCCGCCAAGCTCCCCGCGAAATACGTCGCCATGCGCTGGTATGCCCGCCCGACCTGGCCCCTGCGGGAAGACTTGCGCCTCTGGACGCGCCGACTGGTGGCCGCTGTGGCTGAGCGCACCCCCGTGGTGCTACTGGACAGCGCCCACGTGGACGATCACGCGGACATCGCCCTCGGGAATATCCCGAACGTGTTGAAACTCAGCGACTTAGTGACACCGACCCCGCTGAACAACCTCGCCATTCAAAGCGCCGTCATCGCCAAGGCGTCCGCGTATGTCGGCACCTACGGCGGGATGGCGCAAGGCGCGATGCGCTGGGGCGTCCCTACAGTGGCGTATTACGACTCCTTCGGGCAGACCGCGCCGGCCCACTTGCACCTGACGCAGAGCCTGAGCCTCCGAACCGGCGTCCCGTTTATTGCGGGCAGACCGGGGGATCTGGATCAGGTGCTGCAGGTGGTTTCTGCGAATTCAGGCCAGAAAATGGCACATGCGCAGGGAAGGGAAACCGCATGACGTGGCGTCCCGCATGGCGTGTCTGCCGGGTCTGTGATGAACGCTTTATGCGAATCGTGCCTCCCGATGGCCCGCACTCGGCCATGTACTGCACGGATTGCCTGATTACCTTGTGGTGTCGCCAATATGCCGAGAGCCGATGGGCTTCGCCTGTAAAGAACAGGGAATTTACAGGGGATTTGTCGCGTCGCCAATCTGTAGGGAGGCGGTAACCATGCCCGTATTTAGGAAGGGCCAATCCGGCAATCCGAACGGTCGGAAGCGTGGGAGCGAGAACAAGACCACGGCCGCGGTCAAGTCGGCCATTGAGTCGGCCTTTGAGGGCCTCGGTGGGGCGGCGCGGTTGCAGGCCTGGGCGCAGTCGGACCCCCAGAACGAGCGTATTTTCTACTCGCAGATTCTGGTCAAGCTCCTGCCGCTGCAGGTGACGGGCCAGGACGGCAAGGACCTGATCCCGCCCGCGATCACGTTTGTGGTGCATGAGCAGCCCAACTCGGAGAACCAGACGTGATGGCCGCGGCCGCCCTCGCTGCTGTCGTCCTGACCCTGCCGCCCCTGACGCATCCGCAGATTGAGATTTACTCCATCGATGAGCGCGAGGAGCGCTGCCACGATGTCGAAGGCTCCCCCCGTTCGGCCAAGTCGTGGGGCGTGGGGTTCTGGATCTGGAAGCTGGCCTACAAGTATCCGGGCATCCAAATCTTCTACTCGCGCTACCAAGAGCACGGCCTGATCCAACTGCGGGACATCTGGAGCAAGGTGTCGGTGCATTTCCCCGACTACCTGCACGCCACCTGGAACGCGAAGGATGAGTGCTACGACTTCCCCAATGGGCGGTGGATCGGGGATGTCTACACCGGCTCGCGGGTGTTCCTGTCGCCCATTAAGAGCACGGAGCACGAAAGCGTCCACTCGAAATACAAGGGCAAGACGCTGGCGGTGGTCATCATCGAGGAGGCGGCGGAAGTTCCGCATGTGAACTATCTCGGCCTGAAGGAGCGCCTGAGCCAATCGCGCACCCCGGACGGCCAGCCCTGCCAGTATCCGCTCAAGATCGTGCTGGTCCACAACTGCGTGGACGAGGACCACTGGATCGCCAAGGAGTTCCCGCTCGGGGCAGACGGCGATACCTGCACCCGCGAGGGGCACCGGCATATCCGGGCCGATCTCTACAGCAACAGCCAGAACCTCGGCCCGGCGGTCATGGCGGGGTATGAGGCGGACTATCCGCCCGGCCACACGCTCCGGCGCACGGTCATGGAGGGCAAGCGGGGTGTGACGCTGGTGGGCCAGCCGGTCTACGGCACCGCCTTCCGCAAGCCCGTGCATGTCGATCAGCGGGTGCGCTACACGCCGTTCTACCCAATCCTTGAGGGTTGGGACTTTGGCGAAGAAAAGCCCGCCGTGGTGTGGTTCCAGTATCTGCGGCACTTGGCAGCGATTCGTGTCTTGGGCGCGGTGAAAGGCTCGGAACTGTTCCTTGAGCTATTCGCCCCCAAGGTGCTCGAGATCCGCCAGCGCCTGTTCCCGCACGATGCCATCTTCCAGTCCTGGTGTGACCCGACCGGCGCGACCGGCAACGGGGGCTTACAGTTCACGCCGATCACACTGCTGCACCAGTTAGGCGTGCCGGCCCGACCCGCGAAGGACTCCAGCAGCAACCGCGATGGCAACGACGCCGAGGTGCGCTACAAGGCGATCCAGACGGTGGCGGGCTACATGCTGCGGCAGGCGACGGATGGCTCTCCCGCCTTCCAGATGGCCCCGACGTGCATTGAGTTGGTGCGGGAAGGTGGTGTGCTGGTGGAGAAGTCGAGCCACATTCTCGCCACGGCGTTTGAAGCGGGCTACATCTGGGACACCAAAGCCCCAAGTGAAGCCGCCCCGAATGTCCGCAAGCCCAAGAAGGGCACGCGCTACGACGACTTGATGAACGCCTTCGAGTATCCCGTGATTGGGGAATCAATCCCGCTGGCGGCGACGGTGCAGCAGTTGTTACAGGCACAGGCGGCGTATCAGACGGCCCCGGAGCGGGAGGCGTTGATGCGGCAGAAGCAGGATGCGCTGGCGCTCAGGCGGGCACAGAAGGACACCGACCCGGACGATCGGATCAGGCGCGGCCGGAGCCGCAGAGGGATGTTGTGATGCAAACCACCGGCACGTTTCCCCAGTTGACCACGCCCCGCCCCAAGGGCAAAGGCAAGGGCGGCGGCAAGAAGACATGATGACCTCCGAGGACGGCGCAGTCGAGCGGTGCGCGGAGTGTGACGGCGCGTTCCGCGTGGTGGGTGCGCCCAACGACAGTGTGTCCGCCATTCGGGCGGCGGCACGACAGGGCCGGTATCTGGCCGAGCGCGTGACGCATATCTCACAGGTGGATGCGGCCCAGATCGGGCATCGCACCGCGTGCAGCAAGAGGAACCATTGATGGCGAAGCAGCAAGCCAACAGCGCGTGGGATGTGAAGTTGTCGGAGGACAAGCGCCTCCAGTTCACCGAGTGGCTGTGTCAGGAGATCCTGAACGCGGACGCCGCCCGCACGGTCATGCCGGAGGAGGTGCGCTACTGGTGGCAACTCTACGAGCAGGCCCGCACGCGGGATCAGCGGCTGGCCCCGTGGCAGGACGCGGCGGATCTCACCAGCTACTTCGGCACCGAGAAGGTCGACGCGCTCAAGGCCCGCATCATGCGGACGCTGATGGTCGATCCGGTCTACACGGTGGAGGGGTGGGGGCAGAGCGCGGCCAAAGCGCCGTTCGTCGAGGACTTTCACCAATGGACGTTGGAAACCGAAGGGCTGCAGGGTTTCCTGTCCCGCGTGATGCTGGCGTCCCTGATTGAGCCTCGCGCCGTGCTGGAAGCCTACGAGGACACCACCGAGCGCCCCGTCCGTAAGGAGATCAGCGCCAAACTCGCCATGACGCCGGATGGCCGGTTCCAGTTAGACGAGCACCTCGAGCCGATCCTGGAGCAGGACGCCGAGGGCAACTACGTCGAGGTGCAGGATGACGAAGGCGGCACCATTGCGACGGCGGCCACGGTGATTGATAGCACCGAGCGCGTGCGGCGTGGCCCCAACTACCGCGTGCTGGACTACGAGCACTTCCTGGTGTTGCCGGGGAATGCGCGTGAAAAGGCCGACATCTGGGGCTACGCCAAGAAGTTCACGAAATCCTGGGACGTGTTGCAGGAGGGCGTGAAGGCGGGGTTGTACGACAAGGCCGCCATCGAGGCGCTGAACGACTCGCCCGATGTGGCCTCGCAGTTGTCGCCGTCCGGTCAGGATGTGCCGGTCGCCAACCAGTCCGGCTCACCCACGGGGGACGCCGGCCAGAACGCCAAGGCCCAGAAGGAACTCTGGGAAGTCCAACTGCTGGTGGACCTGAACGGCAAGGGCCTGCGGTGGTATGTCGCCACGGTGCATGTGGGCCAGCGGCAGTTGCTGCGGCTGAAGCATGACAGCGTGGGGCGTGGGCGCTACGTGATCTTCGTGCCGTATCCCCGCACGGATCGCTGCCATGAGGGCTACTCGTTCATCGGGCACAAGCTGGTGACGGTCATCGAGGACCACACCGCGTTCCGCAATGCTGGGGCCGACCGGGACATGCTGAACCTCTCGGCCCCGATTAAGCGCCTGTCGGGGGCGTTGTGGGATCCCGATGATCAGCCGTTCGGCCCCAAGAGCGTGATCGACGTGCGGGACATGAACGAAGTGCAGGTGATGCAGATCCCGCCCCAACCGGAAAGCGCCTGGCGGCGGGAGCAGGAGATTGTGCAGGCCGCGGAGCGCGTGGCGGGCATCAATGACGTCGCCGCGGGTATGACCCCGCAGACCTCGCGCACGCTGGGCGAAACCAATCTGGTCGCGGAGCAGTCGTTCGTCCGCATGGATGACGTGATCAAGGCGCTCTTGGAGCCGATGGAGGAGTTGGGCCAGATTCGGCAGGCCATCTGGATCGCCACGCTCAAGGAGCAGGGCGAGAGCGGGATGCCCGCGCCCGAAAGCCTGCTATCGGGTCGGGGTGGGGATATTACCAACGGCAAGGACGCGATCACCTGGCAGATGCTCGAGGGCACGTTCCGGTTCAAGCCGCGGGGGAGTTCTGAAACCGCCGACAAGGCGCGGCTGCGCGGGGATTACATCCAGTTCATGCAGGGGCTGGCGGTCATGGTGAAGACCTGGCCCGCGCTGGCCGGGATCATCGGCAACAACATGCAAGCGGCGAAGTCTGCCATGGAGCAGTTCCTGCGGCTGTTCAACGTGCCGGACAAGCAGGCGTGGATTGGCAACGCGGACCAGTGGCAGGTGCCGCCGCCGACGCCGGGGATGCCGGGGATGCCGCCGGGCGCGCCCGGTGCGCCTCCGGGTGGGCCACCGGGGCTCCCGCCGGAACTGGCGCAGATGATGGGCGGCGGTGCCCCTCCACCGTCAGCAGGAGCCTGACATGACCGACGAACAGGAAGATTTGGACCAGTTGGTGAACTCGGCGGGCTGGCAGCGGTTCCGCCAGATGGTGGAGCAGTTGTGGGGCAGCGCGGAAGGCGGCGGGGATCGGTTCATCGGCCAGATGACACAGGTCGCCATGTCCACCGATGACGCGGTGGCGATGGGCCAGATGCGCCAGATCATCGCCGCGCAGCGGGAGATTCAGGGCGTGATGCGCTGGCCGAAGCTGCGGCTGGAGCAGATTGCCCGCACGGCGGTGCCGGCCGACAGCGACGCCACGCCGTTGACGGAGTTCTCGCGGCGGGGTGGCCTCTGAGTCTCACCGTGCGCGGCAATCGCGTGCTGGTGGCCCCGGAAGACCAGTCGGTCACGGAGTTCGCTAGTGGGCTGGTGGGGATTGAGTCCTACGCGCCCTCGGTTATGGGCACGATTGTGGCCTGTGGCGACGTGCAAGCGGTGAAGCTGGACGACGTGGTGCTGTTTGCGCCCGAGGCGGGGCAAGAGGTCGAGTATCAGGATCGGCGTTACCTGGTGCTTACGGAAGATGAACTGATCGCGGTGCTGGAGTAACTATGGAACAGACGAACGACCTACCGGCGGGATCGATCTCGCTGGAAGACGAACCGGCCATCGTCGGCCTCGGCCAGCCGGACCCGGCCGCACCCGAGCCTGCCGCCCCGGATGACGACACGGTGCCCGATGGCACCATCGAGGGCACCGGGGGCGTCCAGTTCGCCCCGGTCAAAGCCGTCATTGCCGAGCGCACGCAGCGCAAGGAAGCCCAGCGGGAGCGAGACGCCCTCAAGGAGCAGTTGACCGCCGCGCAGCAGAAGGCGCAGCGGTATGACGAGCTCGCCGGGTATGTCGAGCAGGCCCGCCCGATCATCGAAGCGGTGCGGAGTCGCCCCGATCTGGTGGAGCAGGCGCGGCACCCGCGGCAGGAATCGGCCCCCAAGCCCCTGAGCGAGGCCGAGGCGGTGGACTACGCCAAGGATCTCGACCTCTACAAGCCCGATGGGACGCCCGACGTGGATCGCGCCCAGCGGTTGGCGCAGCGGCAGGAACTGCTGGCCCAGAGGTCCGCCCAACAGGCCATTGCGCCCTTCCAGGCGAACGACGCGCAGCGGGCCAGCCACACGATGAAGCAACAGATCCTCGCCTACAAGGACAGCAACGGCCACACGGTGGACGCGGCCATCCTCAACGACCTGTGGGCGGGCGTGCCGGCGGAACTCTCGGCCAAGCCGGAAGTGGCGGGCGTGCTGTATCAGATGGCCCTTGGAGCGACCGTCGCGGCCGGGAAATACAAAGGCACCCAGCCCCCCGGCCCGCCGCCGCCCCTGCAGACCGAAAGCCTCGGCAGCCGTGGCGGGGTGCCCAAGGATCTCGACGTGTTCGGCCAGAAGTTCGCCAAGGCGGCGGACATCAAGCCGTCGGAGTTCGCGAAGGCGTCGGGGCGGTATGTGCCCGGCCAAACCAATTCGTTGGAGGATTAATGGCTAAGAAGTTACCGAAAGTATCCGTGGTGGATCGTCGCAAGCTGCACCCGTTCGGTGCGCCGTCTGCGGCCGTGACGCTCAAGACCCCCGGCCAGTGGGCGGTGCGGATCGTCAACAGCAAGTCGCGCACGGGTCGGCTGCACGACATCATCCACAACAAGGGCTGGGCCTACGTGACGCCCGAGGAGATCGACGGCACGCCGGATGAACTCGGGTTCGACGCCAAGGACGGGCGGCTGGTGCGCGGGGAACACGGCGAAGAAGTGCTGGTCAAGATGCCGCAGAAGGACTTCGATGAGATTCAGGACGCCAAGGCGCGGCTGAACCTCAAGAACCTGGGCGGCAAGCAGATGCGGGATTCCGTGGCGCAGGAAGCCGCCGTGGCGCACGGCTCACAGGCGGGGGATGCGGTGGCGCGGCAGTTCGACCGCATGGAGATCACCGACTCGCGGGAGCAGGTCGAACTCGAGCCGGACGTGGCCTAATGAAGCCCCGCTACGAGATCCGCGTCGTGGAACTTCAGGCACCGGGGCGCACGGTGGCCTGACCTAACGGAGGGCTGGCTAACCTCGCGCCGGTCGAGCGCGATCGTACTTTGTGCTTGACAGTGGAAGCAACACGGGCGTAAATTAGAGACTCGGGGTGGCGTGTTGGTGTGACACGTCGCCCGGCCCTCCGGTCACACCATGCCCCGTCGCCGGGGGCCAGTCTTCACCGGGCGTTCTCGTCGGTTGCGGGGTCAGGCCACGGCACGGAGCCTTCCCGCGACGGCATCAAATCCCGACCACGTTCATCTCTCGTCGCGGCTACAGGTGTAGTCGCCAGAGGTCAACATGGCAGACTGGACGATTAACGCGGACTCCAATCCGCGGCATGGCCGGACGCGCTTTGGCGCGGCTACCCCGGCCATTCAGTATTTCCAAGAAAGTTCCGCCGTTTCGACGGCGGTGATCAAGTACGGCGACATCGTGTCGCGTGACACGACCGTCTCCACGGGTGGCTTCCGCATTCGTCGCGCCTACGCGGCGGGTGGCAACGGCAGCAACCTCCTCGCGGTGGGTCAGACCATCGTCGGCATCGCGGTCGAGGGTTCGACCTCGGACGGCAACAGCTCACTGGTCGATCCGTCCAGCTCGGCTCCCGGTTCGCCCCTCAACCGCCTGATCGGCGTGGCGGTGGCGGAACCCGGCTGCGAGTTCGTCGGCTACCTCACGGCAGGCGTGTCGGCGTCGAGCAACAACGGTGACGAGTTCGCCGTCCGCTACGACTCCACCAACCACGTCTTCCTGGTTGATTCCACCAACAGCACCGCGGCCCTCGTCACGGTGGTCCAGACGGGCGTGCCGGACGGCACGATCGGGGACACCAATGGCCCGATCTACTTCAAGTTCCTGTCCAGCAACGTCTACGCGGGGGTCAAGTAAATGGCAATCCAAACTCGCGGCACATTTACTGAGCTCTACGACAACATCGACAAGTCGGTGTTTACCATCCTGTTCGACGCGCAGAAGGAACTGCCGGCGATCTGGCGCGACCTGATCAACGTCAAGACCTCGGATCGCAAGTTCGAGCGCGTGATGAGCGTGACGGGCGTCGGTGACATCCCGGAGAAGGGCGAAGGCGCACCCTACACGTCGAGCGTGATCCGGCCCGGTTGGACGAAGGACTTCATCCACACCGAGTTCGGCGCGATGTTCGAAGTCACCGAGACGGCGCTGGAAGATGACCAGTATGACCAGTTGGCCCAGAACGGCCGCTGGTTCATGTTCGCCAGCCGCGTGGTCGAGGAGAAGCGGGCAGCCATCCTCTACAACAACGGCTTCACCACCGAGCAGTCGCCGGACGGCGTGGCGATCTTCTCGACCGCCCATGTCCTGAAGGCGGGCGGCACGGCGCGGAACCGTCCCTCGACGGATGCCGATCTCTCGGCCACGTCGCTCGAGCAGGCGCTGATTGACCTGCAGACGGAAACCAAGGTGGAGGCGGGCCAGATCGTGGCCCCGGCGACCAGCCTGACCCTCGTCGTGGCCCCGCAGAACGAGTTCCAGGCGCATCGCCTGATCAACTCGCAGCTGCGCCCCGGCGTGGCGGACAACGACATCAACGCGCTCAAAAAGCGCAACTGGTCGGTCGTTGTGAACCCCTACCTGACGGACCCGGATGCGTGGTTCCTGCAGGACAGCAACAAGAAGCGGCACGGCATGACGAGCTACACCCGCGTGAAGCTGTCGATGCCCGCGCCTCGCACCGACCCGCGCACGGGAAATCGGATGTATCCCGTCCGGTGGCGTCGGTCGTTCGGCTGCTCGTTCTGGCAGGGTCTGTATGGTTCCGTGGGGGCCTAGGGTCTGAAGATGCCCAAGTGGTTCATTGGCCCCAACGTGTTTTCAGACAAGGCTATGACGCCTACCGAGGCGGCGTACTTTGCTGGATTCGTTGACGGCGAAGGGACCATCGGCATCATTCGGGCAAGCCGTAGAGCACAGAGGGGCGGCTATCGTCTTCAGCCGTACTTCAGTATCTGCAACACGAACGTTGCAGTTCTTGAGGCGATTCAGGTGATGTGTGGCAACGGCAGGTTGGTTCAGCAGACCAACCCGCTGTTGCCCACTCACAAGACGCTTTACGCCTTGCGGTTCTCTCCGAATCAGATCCGGCATCTGCTGCCGCAGCTTCGTCCCTACCTGATCGTGAAGCTGAAGCAGTGCGAATACCTAATGGAGTTTCTGTCCATTAACACGGGCGGGAGCCACCTAACGGAAGAGCGAATCAGTCGAGCATTAGCGATCAGGGACACGCTCTGCGCCCTTAACCAGCGCGGCGTGCCAACGGTTCAGTAAACAGCGGGAGTCAGTCTCGCGCCTCTGCCGGTCCCGCCCGGTATCACGCTGTCGGATAGAGGCGCGACGAGGACAGCATCATGGATTATCGCAATGCAGACAATGCGTCACACCTGAGCAAAGGGCTCGCGGTGGGCGTGGAGAGTTCCAACGGCGTGGAACTGGGCGGCGGCAGCACCGCCGGCACGATTACGGCCACGGGCGACACGACCGCGGCCAATCTGTTTATTCGGGCGAAGGGCACCGGCAACCTCCGTGTGGGCGACTCGTCCAACGTGGTCTACATCGGCGCGTCCACGTCGGCGTTTGGCGGCATGAACCGCGGCACGTCCACGATGTCGCTGGTGGCGCTCCCCGTGAGCGGGTTGGTGCTGTCCACGGTGACGGTGCCCGGTCTGGGCGTGGACGACATGCTGTATCTGGCGCGGCCCGGTGACACCCTGGTGAGCACGGCCATCGGCATGGTGGGCTATAGCTGCACGGCGGCGGGCGAAGCCAAGATCGCGTGGCTGAACAACCTGGCGTCCACGGCCTCGATTCCGGCCGACACGCCGATCAAATTCGCCTACATCAAGGCGTAACCGCATGGGTGCCCTTGAATCGGCCAGCATGATCTGGACCTTCAGCACGGCGGCCTCCACGGGGGCCGTCGGCCTGAAAGCGTTTGATGCCCAAGGCGTGTCGGAACGGTTCTCGGTGATCTACGAGGCGGGACCGGGCTCGTCGGCCACGCTCCGCATGGAAACCGCGATGGGCTCGTCGGCGGGGACGTATGTCCCGGTCACGGGCACCTCGACGGCCGTCTCGACCTCGGTGTCCTTGCAGCAGTTTGCGGGGCCGCTGCAGTGGATTCGCCCCTACGCCACGGTCAAGAGCACCGGGGCGCTGACCGTGCGTTTGATGGGGAACTGACCGCCGATGGCGACGTTCGCCGACCTCTACACGGACGCGATTGACGTTGAGCTTGGCTCTAACGACTCGTCGGTGCTGTTCACGACGGCCCGCAGGAAGCACAGCCTCAACGAGGGCTACCGCCAGTTCGCGGACCTGACCGAGTGCCTGGTGCGCCAGTCCACGGTCACGGTCACCTCGTCCGGGCAGGAATACAACCTGAACGCGACCACGGTGATCGCGGCGGGGGACTTCCTGCGGGTGGCCGCGCAAGCCCCGGTCTACCAGACCTTCGATAGCAACGGGTCGTTGCAGATGAGTCTGGCGGGGGATGCGGATTTCCCCCAGCGGGAGATCCAGTGGCTCGATGCGGCGGACAACGGCTGGCGCTCGACCTCGCTGGGCACCCCGACGGGCTGGTATCTGCGGCGGGATGGCGGGGCGCTGTACTTCGGGCTGGATGTGAAGGCCGATGTCAGCAGCAACGAAACCGCGCAGCTCATCATTCCCTACGTGCCGAAGCCGTCCTCGATGACCAGCGACACGGACGTGCCGTTCACGCTCGGGGGGCAGACGCGCACCGACTTGGAGCCGTACCACCAGGGACTGGTCCACTACGCGGCCCACAAGCTCGAGAAGTTGCGCAAGGACATGGAAGCCAGCGACCGGCAGTTGCAGGCGTTTCTCGGCTACGTGCAGCGATACATCCAAGCGACCCGCCCGAAGGGGCCACGCGCCATCCGCACCGCGAAGAGCTACTTCAAGGATTCGCAGCGGTCGCAGGCGGGGGATCGCTCGAGACTGGCGGCGTATTACCGATGACGGTCACGTTTGTGTGCGGCCATCGGCAGGACGTGGCACGGGACGCGAAGGAACCGCCGGAGTGCGCCACCTGTCGTGAGCGCCGGGTCAAGAACGTGAGCGGGGCCACGCCTCGCTTTAGTGGAGCGTGCCAAGGGCCGCTCGTCCAGAAGGGGCCAGCATGATCGGCGGGGTGAACTTCCAACCGGGGGCGCAGGCGGGTACCCAACAGGTGCGCCCGAAATCGGGCAACAGCGTGCAGGAGGCGATCAAGATCCTCTCGTTGCGCCTGCCCACGCAGGTCGGGCCGAATGCCTTGGCTCCCGCCGCGCTGTTGAACGCGCAGGGGTCGGGTGGCAATCCGCGCATCGACAGCGTGGTCAGCACGGTGATGGGGCGGATGTTCCCGCAGGGCCAGCCCGAGCAGCCGCCGCAGCCGCTGGTGCCCAGTGCGAGCAGCCCGATGCCCGCCTCGGCCCCGCAGTTCAGCGGCGACAGCCGCCCGGCGGATACCACCCCCCTGTCGTCGATGATGCCGACGGGCACCCCCGAGGCGGTGCGCGTCCCGCGCATCACGGCGGCGAGGCAGGGGCCGACCCCGGTACCCGGCACCGTGCCGCAGACCCCGCTGCCGCCCCAGCCGATCGACGTGACCCCCCCGGCGCAGCCGTCGGACCCCGTCGCCCCCGCGGAGCCGACGCAAGACCCGTGGACGGACTTGATGAACTACATCCGGAGCAAGACCCAGACGCCGATGACGCCTGAGCAGATGCTGTAAATGCCCAAGGTCGCCACCCGTCGCGCCTACGCCCAGCCGGTCTACCAGACCATTCCTGTGAGTGACCTCACGGGCGGGCTGGACCTGCGTCGGACGCCGACGCTGGTGGATGACCAGCGGTCGCGGGTGTGCCGGAACTTCTCGCTGGCCGAACCGGGCGCGTTGCGCGTGCGGGGCGGCTATGCCGCGTTTACCACGTCCGTCCTGAGCACCAAGGCCGCGCAGGGGGCACAGCGGGTGTATCTCGGCTCGACGCAGGGCACGCTGATTGCCGCGAATGGGCAGGTCTATCTGCTGCCGGATAGCGGCGTGTGGCCCGCCACCTCCGTCTTGACGGGGCTGTCCACGGCGAATCAGGTCTACTTCACGTTCGACCGGGAGATGGTGGCGGCGTTCGACGCGGCCACGACCCCACAGAAGTCCACCAACCTGACCACCTGGAGCCGGTTGGGGATTGCCTCCCCGCCGAGGGCGTCCTCGCTCGCGTTGTCCTCGCAGGCGTCCAATCTCAGCACGTCGGCGTTTGCGCTGGTCTACACCTACAAGGACCGCGGGGAGAGCTACGAATCCGACCCCTCGACGTTTGCCAGCACGATTACCCTGACCTCGACCGGGAATGCGATCATCGCGCAGATCCCGAACTCGACCGACGCCCAAGTGGATGCGATCTGCGTCTACCTCAAGAACGTGACGGCGGGGGAGACGGTCTACCGCAAGTATTCGTCCGCCGCGCAGAGTGCGGGCGCGTCCTCGACGTTCGTCATCAACTCGAGCGCGTGGAGCGCCAACGACGAAGCGCCCTCGACGCATGGCGTCCCGCCGCTCTTGGCCTTTGGGGTGAACTGGAAGAACCGCTGGTGGGCGCGCCATGCGACCGAGCCGACGCGGTTGCACTTCACCGAAATCTTTACCCCGCAGGGCTGGCCGGCGCTCTACTACATCGACCTGCCGTTCACGAATGGCGAGGAGATCACGGCCATCCAGGCGCAGGGCGACACGCTGCTGGTGATGGGGCAGTCGCAAATCTTCCTGGTGATCGGCCAGACCTCGCTGGACTTTGAGGTCCGGCCGTCGCTCGGTGCTCAAGGCGGGGCGCTCGGGCCGCGTTCCACCTGCTCGATTGAATCCGGTGTCGCTCATGCGTCCGCGGAGGGCGTGTTTGTGTTTGACGGCGCGACCGATTCGCTGCTGTCCAACGACCTCACCCCCGGCTGGCGGGACATGATCGACAACTCGCCCTCCACCGCTGTGGCGAACGTGGCGATGGTCTACGACTGGAACGCCAAGGAAGTGCGCGTGGCGGTGCCGCGCCTCTATCCACGGGCCGCCCGGGGGGAGTGGGTGCTGGACCTCTCGCGCACCCGTGAGCAGGAATCCCCGGCGTGGGCGGACACGGACCGCAATGTCTCGCTGTACATCTTCTGGGATGGCGACGAACCCACGCAGGGCAACCGCGGGAAGCTGCAGACGCTGCCCTCCACCGCCGTGAAGGTCTTCACCGAGAACGACGGCACCACGGCAGACGGCGCCAACATGAGCGCGGAGTACAACGGGCCTGCCCTCTCGGCTGGGCTCCACCGGGCGCGGTTCACCGACCTGCATGTGGAGTACGAACCGCATGCGGGATCGTTCACGGCCGAGACGCTGGTGGACGGCGTGAGCCAGGGCCAAATCTCGATTGGCATTGGCTCGGGCTTGGCGGTCTTTGGCTCGGCGGTGTTCGGCGTCGATAGCTTCGGCGGGTCGGGTCGGCGCAAGGGCTATACGCCGCTGCCACTCGGGAGTGATGGGCGCACCGTGCAGCAGAACTTTGTGTATGAAGGACAGGAATCCTTCGCAGTATTTGGTTACAACGTGGGCATGGTGCCCGAGCCGCAACCGAGGCAGATGAGCGAATAGTATGCCCGCATCCTTCCCGTCCAGTGTTAAGGCGTTCACGACCAAGGCCGATGGCCCCGGTAACACCATCCTGGCCGCGTACGTGAACGATCTGCAGGCCGAAGTCGCTGCGATTGAGAACTGCCTGCTTGGCAATACGGCGTTCAGTGCGGTCGTTGGTGGCACCCTGACGCTGACCGGGGCGCTCATTGGGAATGACACCACGGACAGCACGTCCATCACCACGGGCGCGTTTCAAACCGATGGCGGGCTGGGTGTGGCGAAGGCGTTGTGGGTCGGTGGGCTCGCGAACATTGCCGGAGCCGTGACACTGCAAAGCACCGTCACGCTCACGGCTAACCCCGCGACCTATGGGGTGATCGGTGACGGCACGAACGGATTAGGGTTGGCCGCAACCAATGCCAGCGGACAAGTGCGCTTCTATAGCGGTGGCACGACCCGCAGGCTGATGATCACCTCGGACGGTCAGATTGTGATTGGCACCATGAGTGCCAACGGGGCCGCGAGCGCGATCAACATGACCAACACCAGCGGCGTCGGCACCCCTACGGGTGGCGGCATTCTGTACGTGGAGTCGGGGGCGCTGAGGTTTCGAGGGTCGAGCGGCACGATCACCACGGTGGCGGTGGCGTAATGGCACATCCTGACTACTGGAAATTCTGTGCGCTGCTGGGGCGCATCGATCAGGCGATCCAGCGAGCGGTGGCCGCGAAGGCGCAACTCTACGCCGAACATGGGCTGTCCCCCGATCAGGATTACGACCTGAACGACGCGGAAGAAACGATCACCCCGAAGCAACGCAATGGCTGACGCCTCCTACATCAAATCGATCTTCGGCGGCGTCTCGGCCGACGTGAAGAAGGCGGCGGATCAGGCGTTCACCTACCTGCTGGCGAATCTCAAGCTCGGCCCGTTCAACGACGGGCGGCGGGCGCTGAACTTCCAGTGGTACTGGTTCAGCGGCACGACGGCAGCGGTCGCCAACACGGAGTTCTCGATTGCCCACGGCATGGGGCGCATTCCGATGGCGATTCTCCCGGTGCTGCCGCTGGATCAGGTCGGGTCGCAGATTGTGCCCCTGAAGGTGAGTCGGGCTGCGGATGTCAACCGGATCTATCTGACGAGCTCGAGCACGTCGGCGGCGTTTGCGGTGTTGGTGGAGTAGATGGAACAGAAGCTACAGCCGTTTGCGTTTCTTCCATCCACCCTTGACTTGGCGGCGGTTGTGCCGTTGCTGGGTGAGCGTGGCCCATCGGCAATTCTCCGGCGAGTATGGGCCGTTGTTGTCGATGCGATCAATGGTGCGCCCTTTAGGACGCGGCCCCATGTCTCGCAGGAAGGCCGAGAAATCATGGACCCATTCGGGGCACATGGTGATACCGCGCCCGCCCCAGTCCTTGTATCGCGGGTGGTTGGGATCAAAGCATCGGGCTTTGGCGTTGCACCACGCATCGTACTCGGTGGTTGTGCCGCTGCGCTTCTTGTTGCCGTGCTTGGTCGAACGCTTGATGGTGTTCTCGTCCTTCAGGCACCCGCAACTCTTTGTCTTGCCGGCCAGCATGTGGCGGCTTGCAACAGCCTTCACGGTTCCGCAATCGCAGCGACAACGCCACGCGGTTTGATACAGGCCCAGACTTTCGGCACGGTCGATAACAAGCAAACGACCGAAGCGGCGACCAGTGAGATCTGAAACCCTCGTCATGAGTGGAGTATAGCACCAACATGGAAGGTACGTCGTCGAAAAGAATCTGCATCTTAGGCACCGCGCCGACCTACAAGGACGCGCCGTGGGACGACCCGTCCGTCGAGATGTGGGCGCTTAACGACGCCCATTTGCTTAATCTTCCTCGAGCGGATAAGTGGTTCGACTTGCATCCACTCGACAAGATGTTCTTCCGGGGCGCAGGCAAGAAGCTGGCGGGGCATGACGTGCCCGCGGGCTACTTCCTCCGACCAGCCGGGCACTTGGAATGGCTCCGCAAGCAGCAGATCCCCGTCTACGTGCAAGACGCGGCGGCGCT